>Ga0123342_1004979_pt1 | contig 19744 bp, 10 predicted proteins | sample Turbeawhitnodule_FD_89960 | JGI IMG/M metagenome (GOLD analysis project Ga0123342, IMG submission 89960) | Root nodule microbial communities of legume samples collected from Mexico - Turtle bean Mexico white nodule | ecosystem: Host-associated > Plants > Roots > Nodule | place: Mexico: Nepantla... | reverse complement strand
TCCAGCTATCCACCCCTCCCACATCCATCTTCACCCCTTGCAGCAACTGACTCAACTGCTCCTCCAACAACTTCTCCCAGTCAAAGAGGGATCTACGCCAGCACAAATGCCAAATCCAAACACTATTAAACCAGTTCCCGAACTCGGCCACCTTAGCAGCTTTAGCCGTGCTAAGCGAATATAATCTCGGAAACATTCCCTTCAGAGCACCACAATTCAACCAGCTGTCCTCCCATAATGAAATATTTCCTCCATCACCAACTTTCCACTCTACCCCATCTTCAAAACTTCTGCCCCAGCCCACCGAGGCCCAAACCTCCTTCAAGTCTCTCCACCAAAGAGAACTGCAGGGTTTACCTTCTGCTCTCAAATTCCTCCATCCACCATATTTAGAGTCAAGAATCTCTTTCCACAAACCTCCCTTGGCCGACCCCCACCTCCAAATCCACTCAAAATTTTTCTACCAAATTTAGAAACTAAATAATTGGTAGTTAAAACCTTAGTTGCTAATTAGATACCAATTTATAAACTATTTAACAATAATAAAAACTAATTTAGAAACTTTTTTTTTAGTTTCTAAAATTATCTCTATTTTAGTTTCTATTGTAACTAATTATTTTGGTCTCTAAAAATTGATTTCTAGATTTTCTTGTAGTGTATAACAAACATCATATATAATTTATTTTTTATCAAGAAAAAAAATAATGAAACAAATAGCAGATATTTTAGGATGTCTCACCCCTATAACATATAAACAAGTAATGTAATGCGTAACTCAAAAAGATCTGAAAACCATAAAAAACATGTATATATCAACTCACTATAAATTAAAACTTGGTATTCAAAATTATAAAATTAAAGCAACAAAACACAATAAACTCAAATCGACTTTAAATAAGTTTATTATAATTTACTTATAATAACTGTTTTGAACCTAAAAAAAAACAGTCCAAAAAAAATGTATATAGTTACTGAAAGAAACTGAAAACTTGTAAAGTTTATTCAGCATACAACTACAATAATATACTATGGTAGAGAGTTCACTGTACTCCATAAAATAAGACTTTTACAAACAGACAGATTAAAAAAATTTGAATTTTCTGTATCTTCAAAAATTAGTCTCTAATAACTATGATCAACAAAATCAATACATTGTTTGGTTAAGAAACCTTGGGTAAGAATAAATAAAAGGAGTGAAAAATGTCATCTTCGAGGTAAAAAAAATGGAAAATTCATATCAAAATAGGTGAATCCTATGAATAGTAACTTCATCACTAATTTGTAAGGAAATACATGGAAAAAAATATACCAATTGCACCCTTACAATAAATAATCTAAACAAGAAAAAAAATTAATAGTTAAGTTACATAAAAGTTAATTTTTTCTATTATTTTATTTTAAATCGAACATTTGAAGATATTTATTTTTACCTATTTCAATTCAATATGAAACATTTTTTTCTTCATTTTTACTCTACTCTTATTCCTTTTTCATTTATTGTTCTTCTATGAAACAAAATTTGTAGTGAACACGTTGAGATTGTGTGTGTGATTTTTGTACAACTATGTGGTTTTGGCGTAGCATATGAGTCCGTTCAGCACAGCTAAGCACTTGCAGGTGGTACACTGGTACGCGTTCATGGACTTATATGGTACGGTTTGATGGTAGTACTGTCACTGAAACTGTATTTTAGAGAGGGGGGCCAGGGTCAACTATTAATACTAAAACTAGATACATCGTTTCATAAATATCGCCAGAAAATTCAAGAGAATGAATAGAAGAAAGAGGAAGAGAAGGGAAGACAATCACGTCTTAATGATTGAAACTCTCTGAATTTTAAATTGTTTCTGCAATATCCAAAAGGGTATATAGGTAAATCCAGTGAGACCTCTGGGTATGGCTTAATTTTTATTAGGGTAAACTTGCCACGTTCTATTGTAAAGTAGATAAGTGTTCTAGTAATAACAATCCTATTGCATTATGAATTGGACCTGGTTTAGATGAAAGAAGAAGGGAAATTTAATGCAGGGTGTTATATCTGTGTAGGATTGATGTGGAATGAAAAGAAAATAGAAAAAGGTGGTGATATGATGTTTGATGTGATGAAGAGATAAACAAGAAATTAATATTATAAAAAATGTTGTAGTGATGATATTAGTGGAAGAAGTAGGATTTGAAGTGAAATTATTTAAAAAATAGAGGAGAATGGAGAGAGAGGTAGAAGAGAAGAAAAGATGGAAAAGCTGAGAAAGAGTAAAAACGATTGATTTTGTCGGTACGAGCAGAGAATGCATGGAAGAAGAGAAGAAAAGAAGAGAGAGGGAAAGAGAAAAGGGTATGATCTGTGAGTGAGACCACATCTTTGTGAGAGACCCTACACAGATTTTGCCTCTGACTCTCACACTACCCACCACTGCCCTTCACCAGCGACGTAACACTCCCTGCCTGATACCGAATCTCATCCCCAACATTACTGTCCAAAATATCAACCAACTTTCTTTCACGTAACACCATCATCTCCATTCTCATCATTCTATAAAAGTGTATCCAGATAATATCTGTAAAATTTTTTTACGTATCTCAGTCATTCTTTTGTTTTTCATTTTAGTTTTTTCTTTTATTTGTTGATATTCGATCAGGTTTGACCAACAAATATATTCTAGTAATCAATTCTAGTAATAACTAAATACTCAGTATAGTATATTAATGGTATATTAATAACTGATTAAAAACATATTTATAATATATATATATATATATCATTGTTAGTTTATTTTGAGAGAGATTTTCTGATTTCTTAAAGTGTTATCCGAATTTGATGGAACATGTTCTGAATTCTTAACAAGTTTTTTATCACGCGGAAGCACCACACAATCATGAATCAGCTGTAGAAAAATAAACAACACAAAATTTAATGTGATTCGGTCGTCAACTGCAACCTACATCCACACGAGCAACTATTAGGTTTTCATTTTTATTTTGTTGCACACCTAAGTACAATGATTTCTTTAAATAAAGATTATAAAATGATATTATGATTAAACTCACTCATTAAACAAGATGTTTAGTCGGTCCAACACAATTAATCGTGACTTCATATCTCATCACTTTTACTATTTATTGTAATTGTTTTAAATGTGTGATTGAATGATATGGCTCCTATGATACCAACAAATACAATTTGTTTTTACCACCCAAAACATCCGTAACAAACCCACAGTAAGAATCTCATCTGAGCTAATGTTCTTCGATTCCATTCTTTTACTCTCCCCAATCAAAATAATCACTGTAACCACAACATCTCTGTACTCTATATTCTGTATTCACGTTGGAAATCCAAAAGTACAAGTCTTCTTCATAAGAAGGGTCATAAATAAGGAGTAAGAGATTTTAATGTTACAAAAATCAATCCATCTATTTATTTCTAGGACTACTATACATGGCGCACCATCGTAATTCATTAATTCCTATTGCAACTTGTAAGCGCACGTTCTCCCATTAATGCTTGTCTTCTCCTACTTTCTCTCTTTTTTTTTCATATGCACCGCAGCTTATTTTATCAAATTTGGCAGAGAAAGGGTTTTGTATGATTCCACATTTATATATAAAGTTTAATTTCTATAGATTTTGTAAAAAAATGTTATATTATCAATCCTTTTATTATTATAACAAAAGTTTCAACAATAGATATTTTAAAATATTAGTGGTTGTGTGATTGATGTAAATGTTACTTATCTCTTTTAAAAATTGTGTACATATTGGTTTAAGGTTAATGGTGGTGAAAATCTTTCCTCTTCTATTTTGAATTATAATATAAATATAAAAATTTGATAGTGTTTTTAAGAAAATATTTATCACGGAATAATTTACTTTTTTTGTTTCAATCAGTTCAGTACGTGTTTTTTTTTCTTCTCAGACTTATTCGACTTATTCTCTCTTTCTCTGTTCTCGTTCCTCCACTTCAATCAAACTATATTTTCTTCATTTGTTTTCGGTCAAAGGATACCTACAAAAGGTGATCTAGTGATGAAGTGAGTATTCTGTGCAATAATTGTGTAATAATGACATGTATTTTCTTTTAAGTTGTATCTACTTATATGTTTATAATGGACATTGTTACTCTTTGACCGATATTAATGTATGGATCGTGATTAATAATATATTACCTAATTTTTCATACTGTTTAACTTTGTTAATTATCTCTTGATCCACAATACATTTTAGACATATCCATCAATCAAAATCGAATACTAAAGTTGTGTTGTGGAACTCATCCGATTCCAAACTATACATATAGTAGTTATAAATCTAGAAACTATCTTCCACCAATATCGCCAAACAACAATATAATATAAAAATAAGTTAATTTAAAATATAGTTGCTGATGAAAATCAAAATTAATTTTGCAACTACACACCACATTATCTTTAGCATTGCTCTCATTATTTCAAACCAACAATTGGCTTTTGCACACTTGAGACGTCCCTCTTTGGTTGCGGCGGACCTATTGACCTAATAATGCATTTAAATTTCAACATTCAAAGCATTTTTCATAAATTTTTGGGGCAATGTTTATCTTTATATAACGGCGACGAGATTCAAATTTAATGAAATTCGAAGTTAACAAATATTATCTAAATTCCTTGTCATTACCAAAAAAACTAGTGAGTCGAGTTAATATTTTTAGGCTTGAATGGTTTGGAATTATTTCAGTTATGGAGAAAACTATATGAGTCGGAGAATATTTTTCAGAAAGTGAAAGAGAATGTCACACAGTTTTAGAGAAGAGTGTCAAAAAAACTTCAATGCCAAAATTTGCATAAACACTAGCAATTGCACATAATGAAAATTCTTATTTCAACAAATTTTATGATAATATCTTTTTTATGTTTTATATTTTTTTTATCAATATTCTTATTTAACCGTCTTATAATTTGTATCTTTTAAAAAATACTTATAACCGTCTTATAATTGTCAAGTCAAGGATCAACACAAATCTCAATTCTCAATGTATTTTATTCGATACTTTTAATTCTTGTATACTCTTATCATCTTTATAATCTTACTTACTCATACACTGGAGAATCTCTTTAAGATGAAGATTCATCCCTTGTTGGAGACCAATTGAAAATATATTTATTAAAAAATCCAGCTTCTCACCATTTGTACAAATTTCCGTTAAATATATATGTGAATATTATTTTAAGAGATGGTAACTCAAAAAAGCTGTTAAAAGTGTTGAAAAATGTTTTTTTGTTTTGAGTGTGATATGTTAACATTATAAATGTTACTACAAGAAAATTATGAAATAAAAATCAATTTTAGAGAAAAAAAAATAGTTGTTATGGTGACTAAATTAAAGATTCTTTTAGAAACTAAAAAAAATGTTTTTAAATTAATTTTTATTATTGTTAAATGATTTATAAATTATTATCTAATTAGTTACCAAGATTTTTCTACCAAATTTAGAATATAAATAATTGGTAGTTAAAACCTTGGTAGCTAATTAGATATCAATTTAGAAACTATTTAACAATAATAGAAACTAGTTGAGAAACCACCTCTAAAATGATATATAATTTAGTCACTATAGCAACTAATTATTTTTTGTCTTTAAAATTGGTTTTTATTTTCTTATAGCGTTTATTCACTTTAAAAAATAATAAAATAATATTTTATAATATTTAATTATTTATTAATTTTAAATATTATTATAATATGATGTCAATATATGTTTTTACAGTGTGATCATAAATCTTTTCCCTTTGTTTTTCTGAAGAATGAAAGACAAAAGAACCGACCTTCCTTTGGTGAGTGTGTGAATGACAATGATAAGAAGAGGAAGAGACTTGAAACAGTCCAAAAAAGGAAAACGATGAGCTATGAAATAGTGATAGTACAACCTTGGTGCCTAGGCTACACTGTCCAAATTATGTCTACGTACACACGTGTTAACACCACCTTCCCATACATCACTCCTTTATTCCTCTATTTAATGGTTTTTCATTTCTTTTTCATTCTAATTTCTTCCCATCACTCTAACAAATTCTATGATGTTATCATAAAATTTTAAATCATTTTCCAGGGAGAAAATATAAAAGCATGCATTCACCTTTTTCATAAATTAAAGCTTCAAATATCTAGTTTATTCTTGTTTCTTTATTAAAATCAGTTTTCATATTTTAATCTTTAAAATATTCAAAACTATATACCAAGATTAAAACACCAATGCTAACTCAAATTTGAAAGTTAAAATAACTAAAGTGAATCTTCTAAAAATTAAAGGAAAAAAAAAACAAGTTTTAGCAAAAACATTAAAAACTAAAAATAAATTTCAACTTATATATGGTTGAAACCTCACATCACCTATACACTTAATTAAATTATAATATATAGATAAGATGTAAATGTCACTTCAGAAATTAATTTTGTGGTATTAAGTTATTTTAACATAATATTATAAAAAAAACATCTTAATAAATTTTGTTATAAATCTTGGTGTATTATTTGTGTAGTAAAATATATCTTATATCATTTAAAAATTAAATTATAATATATAAACCTGGTAGGATGTATATTAGTAAGTTTTAATGTCATATGGAGTTGAAAAACTTTGATGTAAATATCGTTTTTTTCCATCATGTGTACATTCATGAAGATATTTTGTGTCTCAATTAAAATTCTTTGAATAGTTTAGAAAGAGGACTCATTTTTCAAGGTGTAAATGTATTTATATAAGTTTAAGTTGAGATAAAAAAAAATCGTATCCACGTGTATTATTCAGACTCGTCTTGATATTAACAGAATATCAAAATTAACAATTCATGAATACGAGTAATAATCAATTTTCCAAAATTACGTAAATCAGCAAAATAATATCAAAATTAACAATACATGAATACGACTAAGAATCAATTTTCTAAAATCACGTATATCAACAAAATAATATGTCCTTATTTAATATTTTATTTTGAAATTTTAGTAATTATATATTTTTTAATAGTTATTGAGCATTATGTCATTTTAACATTGATTTTTTTTTTTTAATATTATGTTTCTTTTATATCTTACATTAGATATTTTTTGTAATGTAAATTATACTTTGTATTTACAAAACAACATAAAATATCATTTTACTCAGTTGAAAAACAATTTCAAATGTAATAGATTAATTAAAAGAAATAAAAAAGTTAAGAAATAAATTGCTAAAAACGTTTTTTATTGAAAACACACACCAAAGTACTCTTGTTAAAAAAAAAGGAAAGTATCTTAGCCTTGAATATTATTATACTACGTACCTTGCATAGAAAAAAAAAAATATACTCTTTGTAACATATAATATAATAATCTACTAATAACTCTAAAAGTTATTGTAAGTGATCTTTATGTTGATGGTGTATAAAACTCACTTGATTTTACAATGATTTATCTATTGAAGGGAAATGGATGAGATTTAACGAATAATAAACAGGTGAAAAACAACAATATCTAGAACAATATTTTAAGATAACATTCTCTTGGCACTCCTAAAAAAATAGAAAAAAAAAACTTAGTGTAGCAAAACACTTTTACTTAAATAATGATTAGTGGAATATTATAGTTGTGAAAGAGTAGAATAAGGAGAAGAGAGTTCCGTTTCCGAAACAGCACCATGACATTCCCCGCACTAAGTTTTTAAAATTTACAATCTGAATTGAAAGCGAGCAGAATAAAGCAACAGCACGGAAGAAAAGGGTGCAACACAAAAAGAGAAAGAAGAAGACTAACCAAACACTGTACCCACCAACAACATTTTAAATTCATACCATAAAGTCCTTCAATTGGAACTTTGTTTGTGGTCTCCCAATTTTACTTTCCTTTCAACGCATCGCTTTTCTCTTCGTTTTTCCAAACTACCATCAGTTTCACCCATCTCAAATACAATTCCCTCCCATTCTTTAACACATTTTTTAATTTTATTAGACACTAAATAAGTTTTATCATTTTTTTTTTCTTTTTAATTGGTGGTTTCTTCTATTACTACTATTTTCAAAAGTAGCAAACAGTTCCCTCGCTCACTCTGTCCAATCCTTTACCACGGATTATTAAATTCAGAGAAAAAAAAGAAAACACAAATCGCGTGCCGATTAATCGCCCACCACAGGGATGTGGAATGTTCTTCGATCGTCACATTCACTCACTCTCATTCCTCACTATATATACCCACCTTCCACACCTTTCTTCGGCATCACAATTCTTCAACAACACAAACACAAAACACAAACTCTCTTCAAAACCTCTTTCTCTCTCTAACAAAAACTTCGCTCCAATTGCAGAAATGGCGGCAATGTCCACATCTCCAATGAACCTCAACATGATTGACTCTAACTTCCAAGTCGACAAGCTCACCTACGAAATCTTCTCCATTCTCGAGAACAATTTCCTCTTCGGCTACGGCGACGCCGACAATCGCACCAATTCCGTTCCAAAAGGAATAGACGCGAAACCAGCGAAACACAGCGCCGGCAAAGTGAGGATTCTTTGCATTGACGGCGCAGGCGCCACCGACGGCATCCTCGCCGCGAAGTCCCTCGCGCACCTCGAGGAATGCCTTCGCCGCAAGTCCGGCGACGCGAACTCGCGTGTTTCTGATTTCTTCGACGCTGCCGCTGGCTCCGGCGTCGGTGGTGTCCTCGTCGCTCTGCTCTTCGCACGCGGGAAGGATGGCCAGCCGCTGTTCACCGCCGAGGAGGCGCTGAGGTTCCTCACTGACAACCGTCGCAGGATCTCCCGCCGGTCGGGGATCCTTCGTCGAGTGCTGCGGCCCGAGTCCAAGGCGGAGAAGCTCTTCCGAAGGACGTTCGGCGAGTGCACGCTGAAGGACACCGTGAAGCCGGTACTGATCCCGTGCTACGACCTCGTCACACGCGCTCCGTTTGTTTTCTCGCGCGCCGACGCGCTGGAAATGGACGGCTACGATTTCAAAATGAGCGACGTTTGCGCTGCCACGTCAGCTGACCCTTCCTTCGCGGGCCCCACCGAGATGCGGTCCATCGACGGCAGGACCAGGATCTTGGCCGTCGGTGGAGGCGTTGCAATGAACAATCCAACAGCTGTTTCCATCACCCACGTTCTCAATAACAAACACGAGTTTCCTTTCTGTAACGGCGTCTCCGACCTCCTCGTACTCTCCCTCGGCAACGGAGAGTCAGACTTTAACGCCGTTAAATCACCGTCTGGTTTCGTAAAGATCGCTGGCGAAGGAGCTTCCGATATGGTAAGAATTACCAAATTTATTAATCTTCCTCTTTTATGTGTATTAAAGTATAATTTGAAGTTTCATTTTATTTTCTCTTAAACGTTTTATTTATATTATAAATTGCAATATGCAATTTAGTTAATGCCATTCTATTCTTGTTCTTTTAATTAAACACTTTAGATTAAAGAGATCATTAGCAGTTTAGAATTATTATGATATTAATTTTTACATGTAGCCCAGTTACTTTTTATCCCTATAAATTAAATGTAACAATAAAGATAACAATACACCATTTGCTAAAATATGCTGTGTTCATATAGAGCTTTAATTAATTTGGTAGTTAGGGAAAGGACAATAAATGTGTTAACTACCTTACAAACACATCCGCCATATTTGATTATATAATAATGAATGGGTTTACTTTAATTATTGGTTTAGATATTTATTCTAATGGGAATGAAATAAAATAATGCAGGTTGATCAAGCCGTATCAATGGCATTTGGTGATTGTCGGATGAACAATTATGTGCGCATTCAGTCAAACGGTGTTATGGCGAAGGCGAACAAGGGTGCGCAGGTGAAGTCCTGCAAAACGGAGTCGGATTTGTTGGCAGTTTCGGAGGAGATGTTGAGGCAGAAGAACGTTGAAGCCGTTTTGTTCAAGGGGAAGAAGGTGGCGAATAGTTCCAACCTGGAGAAGTTAGAGTTGTTTGGGGGAGAGATAATTAAGGAAGGAGAAAGAAGAAAAACCAGTATTCTACCAACGGTGGTGTTGAAGAACAACAATGCCTCACCCTCCCCCAGCAGAACCTCCTCTGCCACAACCTTGTCCACTTTGTCTTCCAATTGTTAGATTAGAGAGAAGAACATCCAAAGTTAGATTTGATTGTTGGGTTGAATTTTTATGCGAGTTTTTAAGTTTGTGGTGTTGGGTTTGCTGCCGCTTCGGACCAATTAAGGCAAATTGAGACTGAGCTGTGCAGAACCGAATCCTTACTACTACTTCTACTACCTACCTACATTATATTTATTTTTTTCTTTACTTTTTCGTATATATTACATGTATTTAATCATAGTGATTTGTGTAAATGGTTATTGTCACGGATGATTTTTGGTCAAGGTTAGATCTGTGCTTGATTTGTAAGAGAGAAATGTACTTTCTGTTCGCTAAGAACATCTCATCTCATACTAATATTATTGTCACTGAATGAATGCAATGGAGAGCACCAATTCAGAAATTGGAATAGTTTGCACCTTATATAGTTACATCCTTTTAAAAGAATTGGAAACTACAGCAGTTTTAAGAATAGGATATTTGGTAGGTTTATTTTATTGTCTTTCTTAGTTTCGCCTGTCAAATTGAGTAAAATTGAAATCAAAGTTGGAAATGAAACTTCACTCTTAATAATAATCATTAAATTTGTTAATTGAGTCCAAACTATTTTAGTTGGAGAGTTGCAGGCATGATTTAGAATGAATACCGTAGCACGATTGAACGTGCGCATGACACAGTATTGACGTTTTTGTGTAGGGCTGCTATCCTAAAGAAGGCTCAGTATTTTGAAAAAAAAAGTGGTCACCATGTAGCACGTTGAAATTGAGTATGCTGTTATACCAAGAAAATAAATGCTTGAAATTTACGAAAAGATTTTTCATGCAGGACCACTACTTGGCACGGAAAACCAGTACAATAAATAACAATAATTCAAATTCAATTTTTATTCAAATTATCTTGGTGCTAAAAAAAATCAAAATTTCAAATTTTAAATAAAAATTACAACTTGAATGTAAATTTGGGACTACAATTGATTTCAAACATACATGTAATTACATTCTGTAATTCAAAATGAATTTTGTTAAAATAATTTGCATTTAGCTTAAAAAAAAAAAACGTTTTGGCACAGTCTGTGTGCATTAGGGTACAGGGTGGGTCGAAAAGTGAGAGTGGCATTCCCAAAGGAGTTTTTGTGGGTGGTGGTAGAGTGTATTAATGTTGATATTAATGTTGAAGGAGACTTTGCAGGTGTTCTTGAGGTGTATTTGTAGAAACATATCTAACAATGTAGCGATGAAGATATTTCTATAAGAGTATATAAGAGTATATAGGTGACATTTTTGGTAGTTTAACATCGTCATCCTGTTCCTATTTTGATTAAATATTAATTTCAAATTACGTTAAGTAGTTTTAAAGTTAATATGCATGTCTATATAAAATGGTGATGTATTTGCGTACAAAGATGAGGACTGGAAAAAAAGAAAGACAAAGAAAGAAGTGTGGTCGTATAATTGAGATGAAAAGGAAAGAAAACATGTAAAACAAAAAAAAATTATCCAAATACTTTATTTGTACACAACAAAGGAGAAAAGACACCAAAGATACATTATTCTTTATTTTCTTTATATATAATCGCTTGAAAATGAAGACAATAATATATAAAATAAATAGAAATGGCGAGCAATGTGTTTTTTTTTCTATCAATGTCCATTAATAAAACTACTCAAATTATTATTTAAGTGTGAGAAGTTTAAGTATATACCATTTTTATGTATAATTAAGATAATTTCATCAATCTAATCTAACTCATTTCAAATCCATGATAAATATATAATAAATAAAAAATCTTCATAAATATTAATATTTAAAAAAAATATAATTTATAGTAGAAAATACATTTTAAGTCTAACTCAATCTTATCAACTAATTCATAAAATAATATTTGTATTCATTTAAAAATATGAAATATCTCTATTTGATGTCCAATCTTCAATTTTTTAATATGATATTAAAATTATTTAAAATTTATTTTAATAAAAATTATTATATTTATAAATCGAATACCCATAAATATATAATATATAATATTACATAATAATGATAATACACTAGTGCTAGTAGTAGTGGCAACAGTGTGGTGCAATGAGGGATAGACAACTAAACAATTCAATCATTTACCTAATTGTAAAGGTGCATGTTGAAAAATGGTGGGTGCAGAAAATAAAAGCCTTGAATTAGAGTTGTTTTTACACCCAGTCTTTTTTAACGTATACTTCATTCCAGAAATAAAAATCTGGAGTTGTATGGAAAAGTAGATTGATAGAGTGTATTGTGTTTTGGAAATAAAAATCTGGGAAAAAAAAATCAAATTTGATTCTGAATAAAAAAATTCGCAATATGAATTTCGGAAACATATTTCAATAAAGAATATCTTGAATGTATTTTTATAGATATCCCCAATTTATTTAAGGATATTTTTGTCTTTTAATACTGAAATTGGATGCATGGTGCAGAAAGTAATTGGCCTATCTTAATTTGCTTAAATATTGATTAGGCAATTACTTCTTGTACCCTAGTTTATTAACCTGTACCACTATAATTGAGTAAAATTGTCCAGTTCGTTCCTCCCTTGCTGCAACCCACCACCGTTACCACAGTTGTTCATCAGAGAAAAGAAGAAAGGAAAAAAAAATAAAGTTGTTCCAAAAAGTTTTTTTTGAGCACAAAAATATGTTAGACGAAGTTATTTTTGCAATACATAAAATGTGTTCCCGAAAATTCTACAAAACTCATTTTAACAAATACATTTCATAAGATATACGTTTTGAATTTTTTCTTATAAATTTTATTCAAAAATGGATTTCGTGTATTTTGAAAAAAAGAAAAAAAACAATATAAACACATGTCCCATTACTTCTCCACATGTATCTTTAGAAGCAAAACAAAATTTTGACATATTTTTTTCTTAAATTAGAACGATATAATTTAGTAAGCACAAGCCTATATTTTTTTGCAATTTATTTCAAAGCCCAATGAAAATGAAAGCTCTGTTTTTACAGCTACATGTTATGTGATAATGTCATTCTAGATAACGATTTGCTCACTGAAAGATAATATATATATATATATATATATATATATATATATATATATTAAAAAAATATATAATATAGACTATTTAAGTATTCTATTTCACAACGTATTTTACATTGATGATTTATCCATTTACGAATTGTTTTGCCCATTTTGAAAAATTCGAAAAAGAATTGCATTACCTAAAGAAAAAAAAAATCAATTTAAAATAAATTATTTATCCCAATTATTCTTGTTCATTATTATTTTTTAAACAGTTACTTATTATCACTCAAATAATAGTAATTATCTTTCGCTAATTATTGATAGCTAATGCTGTGTTTGTTGCTGAGTTTGTTTTGAAGTATGAGGAGAGTGTATATATTTTGTGCTTTGAGAGTGGGAGAAAGGATGAAAAAAGTGAAGATCTTTTTCAGTTTTCTCCTTTCACACAAATAAAAAAAATTGTTGAGATTCATATAAAAATTATTGTATTTTACCTAAATATAAAATATTCTTGTATGTATTTTAATATAATATATAAAATTAAATATTATATAAACTTATTTAATAATTTTAAAAATATTTAATTATATTATTAATAATTAATAATAACATATAATTATAAATAAATAAATAAATTATAATATCAACAAAATATATATATTTATATAAAAAAACAAATAAATATTATTTTCATAAATTTTAATATATTTAATAAATTTATTTTAATTTAACACAAAAATATTTTCTATTATATTTGTATATTTTTTATTAAAAAATACAAATAATTATAGATATTATATATTAAAAAAATTTAAATAATTCAAATAAAAAAAAGTCATAATTCATTGTTCAAATATTGAATAATAATAAAAATAAATTTATAAATACACCTCATATATATATATTCACGTTTTCAAAATATCAGAACTCTTCATAAAATATATAAAAGCAAATGGGAGATACTTGTTGTTGTGGTTGAAGTGTTCAGAAATAATATTTGTAACTAACATCCTAAATATTTAGATGGACCAAAAATGACAGATTAATTATCATAATTTGCAATGAACTGAAATAATTGGTGCAGTAGTACTGGACATGCACCATGCACCATGCATGCACGCACTGTGGTGTGACATGTTTTCATCAGTTTCCAGGAAAAAGAAAAGAATCACAATAATCACCATTGTATAAAATAAAATAGAAATACCAATTTAAAATAGTGAATTGCCAAATTATCTAAATGCATTTAGTGGAGTAATCTAATTTAGTTGTAAATTTTATCATATTCAAACCAATTTTGCAATTATAAAACAGAAACATTCATTTTTATAATGTATTCCAGCAGTAGAAAAGGAATCGCTGCAATTCTTTGTTAGTGGGTTTTGGGGGAAATTGACTTTTGCTTCTAAATTTGCAATTGAATTAATAAATATTTGGTGAATGTGGCAGATGGTATAAGAAAATTGTAAGAAAAAGAGATATAATTATATTACATATAATTGTGTACAATATTGCACGATTCTTGTCCTGCTGATCTTTTGATACCATATTATTTTTTTTGCAAAGAAATATCTTTTTTTCTTACCATTTTTTTATATATCATTTTCTTACATGGTATAGAGTCATTTCGAGTCTATCTAGCAAGTGTTTGTTGAGTTTATCAGGTCACCCGCTATTGGACCGTTATCGGACCACCTATAACATATATCTCAACGTACGAGTTGGTAGCCTCGGCGTGAAGGGTGTGTCGAGATCTCTCATCGACTAGAGATGAAGACATTTCATTGTATATAAATGGGTGCAAACCTCATCTCATGAATCAGTTTTATGGATTAAGTTAAGCTTAAAACCCACTTCTTAACCGATGGCTAGATGTGGTATAATTTGAATGTGGATGACATTGGGATGAAGTAAGGTTAAATGGAATTTCTATTTTTATTAATAAATCAAAATCTAAATTACTATAATATATATTGAATTCTATTATTTATATTTTTAAAATTTAAATATTTAAATAGATTAAAACAAAAACAAACAAAAAAATCTCATTAAAACAAAATTCTCTATTTTTTCTTGCAATTCATCATTCATTTCTTTTATCTTCTTCTGAAGAGTTGTATCATCTTCATCTCAAAGATGCTTCATAACTTGTAATTTTCCTTTTAGCTCTTCAATTTCCATTTCTGATTTCTGTTTCGATCAAGCTGTTTTTCCAGGTTATAAGCCTACTCTTTCTCTCTCTCTAAAGATTTGAAATTCACTAGTAAATAGAAAGCAAACCTTCTGCTCTTCAACTAGCCTTAAGACATTTTCATAGACTATCTTCTGTTCTTTTGAAGCCAACAGGAGTGATTCATTTCTGGAATCTTTCTACAAAGACAAAGAGATTATGCCATGTAAGTATTTATGAATTAAGCAATTTTTAAAATAATGAGTTATTTACAAAGCAAATAAGATTTTGTAATTGAAATTAACAGAAAATTGCTTATTATAAAATAAGCAGATTAGACAAAGACATTAAAAAACTGAAATCTAATTATTTATAAAAAGAAAACACTTTTTTAAAATAAAAATAAGCACAAACAAACTCATCCTATATAAGAATCCTGTAAAAGCATATCATCAGTTATTAATCTATTGAGATGCATTGATTAATATTGAAAGAATTTTTAACAAACAAATTTTACAACTTATATTCAATTTTATTGATAAAAATCATATTTGAAAATTAATCTAAACTAATAGGTGAAATTAAGTACAGGTAGTTTTCAACTCTCATAATTGTGTAAGTATTGCATTGAACCATTATTTAAGAAGTTTAGCTTTGACAAATTGTTAAAAAAAAAATAGTTTATTTTAGTTTTAATAGAAATAGTTCAGTTTTTCATAATTCAGTTCAATTCGAATATTGTGTTTTTTTACATGCACATAAGTGCACATTATATTTTATGTACATAAATGCACCGTGATATTTTATTTTTCTGTTTTAATTGTATTTTAATTACTGATTTAATATTTTTAGGTAACATAAAATTATTTAAGAGATACTATAAATGTTTTTAAAGTCCTGTTAATGAAATTAACAACGTGCTGCATCATATTTTCTCACCATGAATGGTTGCAATTAATTTAGTAATAATGACTTTAGGTTCAATCTAAAGAGATAAAATTAACACAAATTACTTCGGTCAATGTAATATTAAAATGTAATATTAATTACTACAATCCAACCATTAACTATCAGCCATCACTATTTTTTAGTTTATCATCTAAAATGTAAATTAATTACTACAACCCCACCATATTATCACCATTGTATAAAATAAAATAGAAATACCAATTTAAAATGGTGAATTGCCATCATAAATAAAATTTAAACAATTTGAAGTGTTTATTAACACAAACTTTTACGTGTTCTGGTGCAATTTTTCCAACATAAACTTTGGTACAGGTTATAGTTTTACTAAAAACAATAATTTTAAATCCCTCCCCTTTATCATATTTCTCTACTGTAATTCTTTTACGTTCTAAAACATTTAAATACATTTATTCTTTTATTATAAAGTAATATAATTTATAAAAAATATAACATTGCTCTTAATGTATATTTGGATTGACTATAAAGAATAAAACAGAATGAATCAAACTATATTAAAATAAAATAATGAGAATAAAAATGTATTATTTAATTAAGATATTTTACTATAAAACAAAAAGAAAAATCATACTATTATTTTGAAAAGACGATGAAATGAATTATAATTTTAAATTTTTATATTGATTTTATTTAACTATATTATTTTTAAGAAGTTAATAATTATACATATTGTTATTTTTTGAATTGTTTCTTAGTATAGATACCTGCAGAAGGAAATTATGGTGTGAGAGGCTCTGCATAGAAGAAAAGTCTCCCCTAACATTACTCACAGCACGCTAAAGAAAAGAACAAAAATGATGACCCAAAATTGAATGTGGTTGGAAAATAGTGCTTTCCATTGATGACATAAGTTGAGCATAGGAGAAGGCATTGTCCTTTTATTTTTTTTACAGGTAGAGTTATAAATGGAGGTGTCTTGTCTATTTGCTTATTTGCACAAAGGGTAACTAAAAATCAAATAATCAAATGACTAAACACAACAAGTCTTAATTTCCTAACTTGAAAACTCAACAAAAACATACGCGGTTTTAGAAGAAAGTAACGTCCAAAACCTAAATTAGAAAAACAAATCAAAGCTTTTCAGTTTGAGGTGGTACTGAATTTTTTTAATAAAATTTTCATATATAAACATTTAATGAACTACTGTGAGTCATAATTGTTGATAATTAATTTAAATTTTATTATTATTAAATGTTGATTTATTACTCTTAAACATCGTTATTGAAGGTCTGTGTTAGTATTCTTATCTTATACGTTCCAGTAATTATAATTTTATTATTATATATATATATATTATTGAAGTAAATCGAATTGAATAAGATCAGTTCAGCAGTTTTGCAATTTTGTGCAATTACGTTCAATTAGTTTCTACAACCTTTTGAGAGTTTTTGTTTGATTATCATGAATTATGGGATGTCGTTGATATTGGAGTGTCTGCATTAGCTGCTAATGCAACTGAGGCGCATCGTGATCAGAAGAATAAGGACAATAAGGCTTTGTATCTAATCCATCAAGGGATGAATGACAAGACGTTTGAGGAGCACCAACTGTCAGTGAGAGGCTTGGACAATTTTGTCAACCAATTATAAAGGTGATGACAAGATCAAAAGGCCTAAGACGCCAATATGAATTGCTGCAGATGGAAACCACAAAGACGGTTGATGTATATATAAATAAAGTTCTTGAGAAGATTTTGAGATCTTTAACTCACAGAGATTTGAACATGTTGTTGCCGCAATTGAAGAGGCCAATGACATTTTAACGATGACAGTAAGGTTATTGTCTGGTTCCCTACGAGCGCATGAGCAGTGAATTAATGATAATAAGATTGAAAACCAATTGAACAGGCTTTACAATTACAAGCACAAGCTCAATTGGTAGCTCCTATCATAACACACGGTAGTTCACGAGGCAAAGGACGGGTACGTGGTGTTATAAATGTCATAAACGCAACCATTATGCAAATGAGTGCAGATCAAAAGGTGATAATCATGATGCCAATTATGCTTAAGAAGATGAGGAATGGCAATGGAATGCAGCAACTGAAATGGATTAAAAAAAACGATATATTTACATTTTGAATGATGATGTGGAAGATGGAGTCACTCTTGAAGCACCTGGAGTTCAACCTGAAGCACTGCAGTCCAACCTGAAGCTGTAATTCAACCTGAAGTTGTAGGTCATATCATGACTCAAATTGGTTTTAATCTAGATGTTCCAATTATTAAGATTTATGTTGACAATGTCTCTGCAATTAATCTTACAAAAAATCAGGGTTTTTCATCAAAGAAGTAAACACATTGATATTCGACTTCCTACAAGATAAGTTGGGAAGAACATGATCAAATTGGAATACTTTAGATCAGAACAGATTGCAGATAAATATCACTAAATCATTGGCTGGGCACGAAGGTTGTTCCAAATTAGAATTAAGGGAGGATGTTGTTATTAATTCAGATTTTATTATTATTAATTCTAATTCATTACCCTTAAACTACCGTTATTATTGTATTAATGGTCAGTTTACCGGACTGTTAGTATTATTGAAGTTCAATAGTTTTTACAACCTTTTGTCTTCTCTTGCAATAATCACTAATAGTGAAAATTAGATTTTAATAAAAAATTTAGTGATTTTTACTCTATTTAATTTTTTTATTTTCATTTAAATGTACTGTTATTTTTTTTATAAATAAGATGAAAAAGATATTAATTTAAGTTTTATTTAATTTGTCTATCAACTGATCCACCTCTCTTTTAAATTTCTTTCAATTTATTGTTTATTTTTTTTTAAAGAATGACTTAATTTACAAATTCAACTTGATTATGAATAAAAAAACTTGAACTACAGCTAATTAAGAAGAAAGATATAGAGAGAATAATTCATGTTGAATTTGTCATAGGGAAAATGGTATTGGTGACCAAATAAATAATTAATGGAAATATTAATTACTACAATCCTACCATTAGCTATCAGCCATCACTATTTTTAGTTTATTAAAATGTAATATTAATTACTACAACCCCACCATTATTCACACAATTAGAAATTGAAGTGTTAGTTACAATTTTAAAGAGTTAATTTTGGATTAAGTTGATGTATCGGTGACAGAACGTGGCTAGGTGATTTTCTTTTTGAAGTAATTTGTCTCTTTGGAGGTTTCGTGTGTTCTCCTACTACGTACCACTTTCATTTATTATTTATCCTTAATGCATTCAATTCAGACATAATTATGGGTAATTTCTGTGAACTAGAGAGGATTGAAAAATATATTTTATTATTTTGTAAAGAAAAGGAAAATGTTAAGTATAATAGTTTTTATTCTTTTTTGGGCCTCCATTTGCTTTGGGTCTTTTTGGGCTTCAGCTATTATTTTGAACCTCATCACCTTGTATATATCTTCTCTGTGCCTTCTTTCTGTTTATCAGATAATAATAATAATCTCTGAATTCCTTTTTCTCTTCAAACACGTGTACTGTTACTTTTCTTCATTCACTG
>Ga0123342_1004978_pt1 | contig 19748 bp, 10 predicted proteins | sample Turbeawhitnodule_FD_89960 | JGI IMG/M metagenome (GOLD analysis project Ga0123342, IMG submission 89960) | Root nodule microbial communities of legume samples collected from Mexico - Turtle bean Mexico white nodule | ecosystem: Host-associated > Plants > Roots > Nodule | place: Mexico: Nepantla... | reverse complement strand
TCAGCTTTGGTCTTGGAAGAAGATTACTATGATCATGTCTTGAATACTAAAGATCGACTAGAAGGCTTGGCTGCATTTGCTGAGAAGCGGAAACCAAGATATACGGGTGAGTGATAAGAGTGTTATTTTGCTCATTGGGTCTCTGTTTCTAGAGAGGAATATATATCTTTTAGATTAGTCATCTAGAGCCTGGAGTCAACTTCCTAGACGATGGAATTCCACTGCAATTTGTGGTGGAGATCCCACATCAACTAGAGATTAGAGTTTTTCATAGTATATAACTTCATCCCATGAGTCGGTTTTATGAGGTTGAGTTAGGCTTAAAGTCCACTTTGTAATATGATATCAGAGCCATTTTCGAGTTTATCCTCGACTAAAGATTAGAGTCTTAAAGGTATTTGTTTTTTCTTATAAGTCTTTTGTTAACATTTTGAAGGAGATGAAAAGGAGTGGGGAAGAATAAAATGAAATGGAATAGAGTTATTGTCTCACTGTTTATTTATTTTTAGGATTAAATATATTTTAAATCTAAGTAAAATGAGTGAGTTTTGATTTTTATTTCTATAAAAATAAATTATTTTTCATATTTGTAAAACTTGAATTAATTGTTTTTAGTCCTTATAAAACGTATGCATTTATTATTTTAATTTCTATATTTATTTCATTTTTATTCAAAATTTGAAATCACTAATTTTAATTTCTAATATCCATTTTAACATAGATAATATCATGTCTTTTTACAAATCGTAAAAAACACTGTTTGTAGGCATAATATTATAATATTCATAGGTACTAATTAATTGGATGATTACTTAACTTTTCTTTAAATACATAAATAGTTAACAATGATCATACAATATTAAAAAGTAAATATTTTTTAATGATATAATTAATATTAAAAAAATTGGTTGATCTCAACCTCCAAATACATGCGGGAGACCAGAAAGAGGAATAATACACGGAATAAAATGAAATATATTTCTGCCATGGTACATTTTATTTTAAATAATCTAAACAATTAAATTTAAATTATATATTTTTTTAATTTTATTCTATTCTCTCTATAATGTAAACTTAAGAAGAATGTTTCATGAAAAGTAAAAAATATGACTTATTTGATGGATTGCTTCTAACGTACATGTCATCCTGAAAAACAAAATGCATGTAACAAATAAATACAATACAGGGTGATGTGTTGCTAATTGAAAGAGAAGGGTCAATCTACATTACACAAAGATACTTTTTAATAATAAATAAATAAATAACTAAAAATAAGAAGGAATGGTGCGATTATGAAACAGGAGGTGTCAATATCATGGACTTTGTATTACATATTTACTTGCTAAATTCCTGCATCTCCATATATTTCTTTTGCAATCTCATAAACATAAATACTTCTATTTTTTTTTATTATATAATTTAGAAGTCAAAAATATATTTCAAAATATGAAATCCAAAAACATAAACAGAAATATTTCTAAATTATACAATCTAAAAGAAGAAAAACGATGTTTATTTATAGTTTTAAACAAAAATTGTCCTTACTAAAACTGTGAAGGCTTGTGCTTCCTGTTCTATATCATTTTCTGACCTACACTATACGAATGACATTAAATAACAAAACTGTCCTCAGTTGTTTTTTAAATAGATTTAAAGATTTGTCTCTTTTTCCTCTACTCATTTTTTTTATCCGTTTTGAGTGTTTTATATGGTTGGTAATTGTTAGATCTAATTATTTATTGTCCAATGCTTCTTTGGTATTTGGTGCTTCTTTGATATTTGATGGTTGCTTTTGTCAAGGAAGAAAGAAAAAATAATTTGTGGTTTATTTTCAATTCCAGATTTTTATTTTGGTAATGAGGTTTATGATACATGTGAAAAGACAATTCTAGAAGACTGTTTTTTCCTGCACCTCCATACCTTCTTTTCTCACCTCCATAAATTTTTTAATTTCCAAAAATACTCCTTTATAATATTTCGGATTACTTAATCCGGAAGTCATTTTTCAAATTTGTAATTAGTTTTTGGATTACATAATTTGGAATTTTTTTCCAGATGCATGATTACTTTCCGGATTATATAATTCGAAAGTCTTATTTAGCTTTCAGATTATGTAATCCAAAAATTTTTTCAAATGAGTTTCCGGATTACATAATCCAGAAAATACTCTATGGAGTGACACAAAAAGAATAAAAATATATTTTTGTGTTGTGCATGGAGGTGTCAAAAGAAGATATGGAGGTGCAGGAAGAAACAGTCTTCTAGAATAAGAATAACTTCTTAAAGTATTCTAAGGCCCAATTGTTAAGGAAGCAAAAGCCAACTGTGAACCTTACAAGGCCCAATTAGGCCCACAAATTCAACCATATATAGTATTCTAAGTTCTGAAAAGTTCGAGAGTGAGTTTGGAAGAAGAGAATAACGTAACAGCAGAAAGAAATTCGAATGGCCACCTTAGACGAACGCCCTTCTGCCAAAAGGTGGCTTCCTCTTGAAGCTAACCCTGACGTCATGAACCAGGTATTCTCTCTCCTCCTATTTCCTTCTCATTGAGCAAAATGTTTCAATCATGATCATTTATTCATGGAACAGTTACGCATATATCAAATTTTGCCAAACAATTTCTCGCTTTCGTTTTGGATTTACAATTTTTTATTCTATTTGGTAGTGTGCGAAATTTAAGTTTTTTTTTTGGATGAATTACAGTTCCTTTGGGGTCTTGGGCTTCCAGTGGAGGAGGCAGAGTGCTGTGATGTTTTCGGCTTGGATGAGGAGCTTCTGGAAATGGTTCCAAAGCCAGTTCTCGCTGTGCTTTTTCTTTATCCCATTACTGCAAAGGTTAGTTTCAACTCACAACATGTGTTTTTTTCTTTTTCCAATTTTTATTTCCACTTCATGTCATTTGCATATTTGTGCTTCTGATTTTGTGAAAGTTTTTATTTTCTCTTATCAGACTGAAGAAGAAAGGTTGCAACAGGAAAATGAAAAAAAAGTGAGTGCCTGAGTGGATATGTCTATTTATAGAGTCTTTTCATCTGTCTGTGACTATTCGTTTAACCTGATTCAAAGCATTCTACATTCTGTTTGGACTGTAGGATATTATTAATTATAGATCGTCTTTCAAGCTTAATTGGCCATTTTATTTAATAGTGTCCAATAAATCTGAATTTTAGGTTGCATATATCATATAATTGAGTAGGATTCTTTTGTTGTTATTCTGGTGTAGGATTATAGCAGTAAAGTGTACTTTATGAAGCAAACCGTGGGTAATGCTTGTGGTACGATAGGTCTGCTCCATGCACTTGGGAACATAACTTCCGAAGTCAAGCTTGGTAGGCTTTTAACAGTCACAGCCTCAGCTTAAGTTTATAGTGTATCAACCATTAAATTTCATTCAGTTTGTGTTGCTCTTGTGGTTAACAGTTGAGGGGTCATTTTTTGACAAGTTCTTTAAATCTACTGCCAGCATGGATCCAATTCAGGTTATTTATTTCTTCCTACAAAAAACTTTTCTCTTTCTCATATTTAATAAATGCAAACAAATGACACTAATAGCAAGTTAAATATAATGCTCATTTGACATTTTCTAACTTCCGTATTTTGCAGCGGGCTGCCTTTCTTGAGAATGACAGGGACATGGAAGTTGCTCATTCAGTAGCAGCCACTGCTGGTGATACAGTGGTACTTTATTTATTAAATTTAAAGCAACAATAATTGGGGGGTATGATGTGATGTAGTAGTGAAACAGATAACTGATGTAGTAATAATGAGAGATTCATTTGGCCTTCTTATCTTGAAAATTTTCTAGTTGTTTGTTGTTATCATTATTCTTTGGATATAGGTTCTTTTATGATGAGTAGTCTTGATAATTAGATTTATTATCTTGAAAATCTTAGTTGTTTATTATTATCATTATTCTTTTAACATGATAAACTCATATTTAAGCAGGGATTTTTATTTAACAGCTTTTTTGGGTTCTTCTGTGATGTGTAGTCGGGAATTAGATTTGGGCTTTTACACTACAGAGATTTGAACAAATGTTGAATTTAAGTTGTTATGTACAAGGATGTTTCTTTCAAAACTAATCAAACAAATTATGAGAAGACTCCAACCTATTGGAGTCAAATCCTGCTTCCTACTTGGATTTTCTTTCATTTAAGTTCTATCAATTACACACAGGGATTTAGCTTTATGAGCCAAAAGGGGGCTAAGAAGTTTCTTTTCATAGCAATGGGCATTATATGCCAGTATTTGATGCAATTGCTTAAAGATTAATAGTCCTATAAGGCTATGTACATTTGTGCTCCCCGAGAGTGTAATGTAGTGGGCCATATTTTTTTCATCCTGATGAATTTCTTCGTTGATAAAAAAAAGGTGAAATTATATAGGTCAAAAGGAAGCATTTTTATTGTATATGTGAAGAAATAATCTTTCCATGCAATTTTGTCTGTTGATGGGACAAAATGAATGGAAATTATATCTGAACAATATGAAGTGCTTAATACTATTAGTACTTGCGCTGGATGATTTTGCAATTTTTACTGAGGTTTTAGGAGATATAACTATTAGAAGGCTGTCATACCGTGAGGCAAAACCTGAATAGTATTGTAAAAATAGATAACAACCCTCTCCCCTGTGCAACAACAAAATTGTTTTTTTCAACTGTTTGTTTTCTTGTCTTACAATCTTTTTGCTTATAATGCAGGCATCAGATAACGTGGACACTCATTTCATCTGCTTTGCCTGTGTGGATGGTAATCTCTTTATATAAATAAAAAAATTAATGGTTTTTGTCTGTGTTGTGTTCATAAAAAGAGCAAAACAATATACTAAGATATCATTGTATCAACAACACCATTGTAGGAGGCGAACTAAATGTCTAAATCATAAACCAGCTATATTAAAAGGCTAAACTAAACTATCTAGATCCTATTAATGTCAATTTGAATTTGTTGTTCTCCTTTTGCAGTTGCAAAATATTCATCTGATTAATGTCTCTGCAATTGTATGATATGCAGGTCAACTGTATGAGCTTGATGGAAGAAAGTCGGGACCAATATCTCATGGTGAATCCTCACCAAGTGCTTTGTTGAGGGTAAATTTCTTTAAATGTTAGGGATATAGTTTTATTGATGCTTAAAAACATGTATTTAGCGAAAGGAACTGATTTAGTTTGCAAATTCTAGTAATTCTGTTGTCACTTAAAATTTTAAACGATGGATGAAGAAACAAACACAAATGTGTAGGTAAGTGGCTCTGGCACTGGAGCACCCACCTCTTTGGAGAAAATTTTCTGATAGCTAGTGATTTAAATTTGAGTTTGTAAAGTTAGTGTACAGAGGCTTTTTAGAAAGAAATCCTATTTGCTATTCTGAGAATACAGAATTTACACTAAATAGGCTAAAGTGGCCGTAATTATAGATAGGAGATTACTTTTAAAGTAACTAACATCAATCAGGATACAATTAAGAAATTACAACAAACACACAACATTTACTGCTACTGGCATTAAGGGCCACCTCCTATGATGACCAAGATCATCTGCAACATTCCCCCTCAACCTAGTGAATAGATATCAATCATTCCTAGCGTACCAAATAAGAATTCAAACCAAGATGTTGACAGGCTTTGGTAATGTCCTCATGTATCATGGTGTCCTGTTTGAACATAGAAGATATTGATAGTTTGATACCCCATATAAACAATTTCATATTTGATATGATTGCTATCAATTTTGACATGCTTGTTTGATTATGCTGGACAGGCTTGTGAACCATGCATCTTGTTGCTGATTCACTGTTACTAAATAGCTTTATAGACCTTTTCTAGAGAATTTTAGGTACTGTAGAGCCTCTCAATCCAAATTAATTGTCATAATCATTGTATGATTGCCACTGTCCATCCTTCTCCTTTCCACAATGGAGATTGTATTTTGCTTTTCCATGTAACAAGGTTTCCCCATACCTTTGTGCTTGTGCTATAGCCTATTCCCAGTTCTTGACTTACTAACATCAGTTGATCTAGCCCAATTAGAAAGCCTTCAATAATTCCTTTGCCTGGAGTTCCCCTCAGATATTGCAATATACAGTTGGCTGTCTCTAGATAATTCCTTTGTCCTTTTCAGTTGGACAATGCACAAACTGGCTCTATGCTGTAGATAATATTGGGCCTTGTAAGTGTCTAATATATCAAATTCCCCACCTTCAGTTCTATCCCCAGTCTACTAGACATTCATCCTTGGATTTTTGCTACTAATTGCTCTCTACTCTCTAAATGAGTAATGGCTGGCCACTTTTTTGTAGTCCCTTTTTTGACAAGTCAAACGACATATTTCTTGTAGCCAGCAGCTGATATAGGTGTGCAAGGATCCAGTGGTTCATTAAATTTATTGATGAGAGCTGCAGTAATGTAAGAGAGCTTCTCTGTAATATTTATCTGGAACATTAAGGAATGGGATACCTCTAAAAGGTGTCCATTCTTGCTTTCTGTAACCACATTTTGTTGAAGGGTGTAGATGCATAAGCTTTGGTGAAGAAGGATTCTTTAGCTCCCCCACCATGCAAAATTTGGTCATGATTGTAGTAGTGCCCACCACCGATTTTCATTCTCTATTTTTTTTACTTGTTTTGAGTACTAACTACTAACCTAGTAAGTACAAAACTTGGAGAAGTTGTAGTTGGTCTAGTAGGGAAGATCGAACATAACCCATTTTTTTCTCTCTTGTAACATTCACAAAATGGAAGGAACGAAAAGTAGAATGAATTGAGGTGATTTTGTAGGTTGGTTGGTAGGGGAGAAAAATGAAAGAGAAAAAAATGTGTGTAATATTACAAATACTCTAAATAAAAAATGAGATGTCTTGTGATATAAATAAGGGCATTAGTTTCGTTTACATTTCAAGCTCTCATTCTTCCTTTTCTGTCAAAATGGGAAACAACCACTCTTTAATGTGGAGCCCATATAAAATTTGTACCATCACTAAACAGAAAATACTCCTAAAATTCTTTCCTTGTATCCTTCCTTCCCTTTTTTCTGTTAAAAAACAATTAGATTCATAGGGAAAAGTTTTTGTTCCGAACAACCTTCTTTGGTTTTGTCTATGTCCCCATTTAGGTCCTGCTAGAAATTGAACATATGCTCCTTTTCAATAATTTCAGAAAGCCAGATTTTATTGTTAGTGTGTGATGTCATTTGTTTTTGTAGAATAAACTCATCAACTGTTGGTGACTATAGCGTACACATTCCATCAATCATAGTTTATTGACAACTAGGATGGTATAAAAGTAGGCACTGGTTAAGAAAGAAAGGGAAGTATAACGCCAAACAAGCAAATGATGATAACTTAAGTAACATAATGAGGAGAAAGATTGAATTAAGTGGAACCCTAATGCAAACGGGAGATCAATCTTAAAAGGCAGATATGTGAAGAAGTTGGCTTACTTGAAATCATCATTAGTGGGTGGTGGTAAAAAAGCAAGAGACTGGCCAAATGATTAGGGGTGGGCAAAGTAGATGAAGTGATGAACCAAACTGAACTGTTATAGAATTGAATTAAATTGTAAAGGCAATTTGGACGAACTAAACTAAACTGCATAATAGTTCAGGCGAACTGAATTGAACCATATAACAATTCAAACAAATGGCACTGCTTTGAATTGATTGAACTGTTTGAACTATTGGCCAGAACATCTTATTTTGAAGCATGTTTTTCACTCTTATTCAATTTTATAAGTTATAGTTTAATTCAATTTAAGCAGCTCAATTTAGGGGCATTTTTAATGCAGTTTGGTACTAGTTTTTTTTTTCTTTTCTGACAACCCCGGTGATGATAATAGCATGGAAGGCGTGGAGAAGGTGGATCATTTAAAAACGGGACATCTTTGGTTGAAGAAAGTTAACAAAGATCGGAGGAAGTATGATATGATTCTACTTATGCTAGCTTGAAAACAGTTTAAGAATTTGATTTTATCTTTTAGGATTTAAGAATGTAGATGACACTCGAGGATGCTCATCACTAGAAACAAATTAATCTAATAAGATTATATAAGTGGGAATTGCATCCAAGAGAAGAACATGAACATAGGACAAGATAAGCACAAACTATGGAGATGGAATGTACAAGTTCCAACTCGTCATTAAAAAGAAAGTAAAGAAAAAAATGGAAAGGAAAAACTTATGAATTGATGGAGGTTGTCACACCACTTGGAGAAGATCTAAGATAAATTGTCGTCACTTGATCCAAAGAGTCAAGATAAGACTCAAGCAAGAAGATAACTTTCTCTCTTTTAAAGAACTCTTGAAACTCTCTTGATGGTTATTTATAGCCTTTTTGATTCCACAATTCTAAACTAAATGTTCCTCAAATGTGCCTTGAAATCAAATGCAAATTCTAAATCTAATATCCTAATATGTTGGCTGAAAATTAACAAAAGGAGGGGAAAATTAAATTTCAAAATTCAACTTCTAAATGTAGATTAATGGCTATGAGGTCCATGTTTGAGTCACACTTGCCATGCCTAGTCTTCTCCTTGAATTATCTTTCCTTCTGGGCCGAATTTATTGGGGTTGGTTGACTTCAAAGTGTTCCTTACATTTTTGTCTTGCATTGCAATGCTTACAGCCCCTAGCCTTAGTGAGCTTAATAGACACAAATTAATATTTGCACCTATTTTACAAATGAAAGAAAATACAATGAAAGTAAATTCTTTTCTATAAACAAGCATTATTTATTTAAAAATAATTAAGATCTTTCTCATTAATGCACTCATCAAAGTGGTGAGGTAGTAGAGATGTGGAAGCTAATAAAGGAACACACAGACTGGATAACTGCATACTGATAAAGGGTTGAGGAGTAACATTTATAACCGATTTCAGACCAATTATGACCAATGAATACGCACTTCAGGTTGATAAAAAGAGTTTAACAAGCCCTGGATCAAGATTATGTATAAAATATGTAAAGCAAAAAAGCTTAAAGGGGACTGGGTGAAGGGACCAGTAAGAGTAAAATAGAGGTACTTCTTGTGTATGGCAGAATAAAGCATCTTGTTGATAAGATACAAGTACTAGGAATAACACATTACCTACAAAACAGTCAGCAACTCCAGGCTCGTGTTGTAGTATTCGATCTCTTAACTATGCAAGTTCCGTGCGTTGATACCATGTTAAGAGCAGAGAGAAACAAGATATATAATGGAATCCATGTGTTTGAAATACACAGCCAAGATTATTTTGTGTGCCTAGAGTAATTAAAATAAGGATGTACTATTATCCTAATTCCAGTTACATAATAATGTAAACAGTTAGGTAGTTGTAATAATCTTTTTTGCGTTCTTTTTGTTAGTGTGTATGTGGGCTATGCACAACTACTACTAGATCTCGATCAACTGGCTGCCTATGAGATGGATATACATGACCACAATAAGTTGGCAATTTGTTTAGTAGAAAATCTGGTGTTTCATGCCATGACAAAGCACATAGAGCTCCACTATCATTTCATTAAAGAAAAGTTGCTGTGGTTGTGGGGGTAACAAGGCCAATTTTCAAATATATTATAGAAAGAGTTGGTGGTTCAGTGGATTCATAATTTGAAAACCTTAGAAGACAACTATGTGTGACAAGGTCCAAAGTGAGGCAGAATAACCAAGGGGGAACAGTAAGAATGTGTATTTGTTCTTCTTAGCAATGCAATAGCTGCCAACCTGCCGCCATAGTTCTCAAAGCGGTGGGATACATTTTATCTCGATCATTGTCATATTTTAGTTGGGAAGGAATTATCTTATAGAGGAATTTTTGGGTGCAGTTAGAGCCCAAACTAGTAGCTTGTGAATGTTGTTTCTGGCACCCATTTACAGTGGCATACACTATGAATATAGGATTTGGGTGTTTTCTATTTGTGTGCAAAGAGGGTTTTCTCCTTGGTGTATCATTTTTCTCATTGTATTTATTTTCTATTACTAAATTGAGTTTCATTCGTTTCAAGTTAGTTACTTGAAATCACGTCTACTTTTTGTTAACATAGTTCTCCACCTTCATCAGCTTGAACATGCCTTTTTCTTTGTTCCCCATATAGTCAAATTTTGGAGGGTTGTGCTGAAACCCGTCACCATAGGCATTTTCAATCAACCCTTGCCGATCCTAGTTATTTGATCATGTCTGAAGCTACTGGGTTTATTATCTTTCATCCAGCATGTTTGTTTCTCTACTACACTATTTTTAATTACTAATATGCACATCTAAATTTACGACAGGATGCAGCTAAAGTGATCCAGAGCATGATCCAGAAAAATCCAGATTCCCTTAACTTCAATGTCATTGCAATATCAAAGAAATCCGGGGATGGACATTAAGGTAGTCAATTTGGGCTTTTTTAGGTGAAGCAGTTCTTGAAGTTATCTGCTGTATAATCTCCAGGCATCTGCAGTTTTATTCACTTTTTGCCTGTATCTACGTTTTTTTATTTTCGTTCAGTGACATATCAAGCAGAGCATCTTTCGGTCAAAATAGATGCACGAGGAAATTTGATCTAAAAGAACAAACTTTGACCTAGAAGTTGTTTACTGGCGCTTTGATTTTTCAGTTTTTTTAAAAGCAACAGTTCAAATAAGCATAATGGCATAGATAAATGTTGAGACCAAATTTTAAAGGATGCTTCTTCATGCACTTTATCAAATTTTTTCCTTCACCCCTATTAATTAGGTAAAATGACCAAAAGGCCTCATCTATTCATCTGATTCACCTTCATTTCGGCATACTCTGAAAAATCTATCTTGGAAAACATATTCATGAGCATACTATATACCTTCTGAAAAGTTGATTTCGAAAATACTGTTCTAGAAAACATTTTTCAAATTTCAGAAAATATGTTCTGGAAAATTTCTGGAAGACAGACCGGAAGTCAATTTTAAAAAGGGAAAAACAGTCTTTTCAGCAATTGATGGGGTGAAGGAAAAGATTTGATGGATTGCAGGAAGAAATACCCTTATTCTGGTCCAAAAAAATGTGTCGAATAACATGCATCATTTAATAGGCTTTTGCTTTAAGTACATCTACAATTACTTTCTGCACCTCATTTCATATGAATTTATAAAAAAAATTATTACACATTTGGAGACATTCTAGAATATGTATATTTTATAACGAAATACTGAATATGTTGAAAATGTTTTTTGAAGTTTTAATATTTTTGGGGAAATGATTTCTAAAGTATATTAAAAAGTTTCTGGATTACACATTTCTGAAAAAGAGTATATATTTCAAAATGAAGATTTTAAAATGTGTAATCCTAAATCAATTTTCAAGTATTTATGATTATTCATTCTAAATCATCTAAAAAAATTGGAATATTTTAAAATATAACTCAGAATGTTATTTTTTGTAAGCAACTTATTTTGATCTTTTCTGTTCCAAATGTGCTATTCGGAACGGTAATTTGGATTCTGAGTTTTGGTGTTTTTCCAGATGTTGCTTATATCGTATACAATAAGGATAGTAAATATATTCATTTGTAATTACTCTTAGCTTAAAATTAAATATTTTCAATATTTATGGTATAACAAATACATTATTTTTATGCCATTGAACATGTGAAATATTTAGTATGAAATTGTTTCGGCATAATCAATTATTAAACACCACTCATTTTTGCTCTCTTTGGGACACATCCAAGGTCCATTTCTAGTTCATAAATAGTCACCACATTAAAATAGACAAAATTAATCAGGGTATGAAGATTTATAACTTGTTTTGCTTTCACTTTAGGGTGAAATTAAATTCGTATCAATAATATTTTAATTCATTTGATTTGGCTTAGATTTTGATTTTTTTTATCTGATCCAAACCATTTTATTAGTTTGGTTCAAGTCAAGCGATTATGATAAAATTATCATATTATTTTTATAAAGTTTTTTTTTATCTCTGTTTATTATTTATTTCATGCAAGGTTTTTTTTTATGGATATCTTATAGAAGGTTAAATTTATATCAGTGCGTAATAAACAGATTTATTAACTTTTAATGAATACTTTATTATTTTGTTTATATTTAGTTTTCAATAATTATCACCTATATATGGTATATTACATTATGTTTCTTATTAACTTTTTCCCTAAATATGATAAAAAAAATCCATCATAAACATGATTAAATTGAGACACTTAAAAATATTATATGAATAAGAAAAATAAAATGAATGAAAAAGAAAAAGAATAAAAGACAAAAGTAGAAAAAAAAAGTACTAAAGTTGTAAACTATATTGTAAATGTAGATAGATAAATATAGTCGATTGGGTCATTGGCTTAGTTCATATAATAAATCCATTATAAAAAAATTTGTTTGTAATTTGAAGTGAAATGAATGAATTAATTCAATTAATTAGTTTTGTTTGAATTTTTAGATTCAATAAGTTAATCACCCTTAAATTAAAGTGGCAAAATAGATCCAGTTGAAGAGCTAATTAAGTTTTAAAAAAACAATTTTCTTTAAAGTAAAAAAAAATTCTAATGCGTATTTACTGATAATTAAAATTCAGGATGGGGCAATGTGTTCTTAGTTTCTCACTATATATTCCTTCACTTAAATAAAAAAAAATATTATTTTCTTAAAATTATTGCCTAAAAATATAAATTTAAGAGAAATAATATGTAAGACTTGTTGATCTGATGTGATTAGCTTCAAATAACGGTGGTAAAATGGACTAAACTTATTTTATTATTGACTAAAGAATTAGATCAAATCCAACTTATTCACTATAGTTAAAACGAACTAGACTCAATCTACTAACATTAAGAAATTTTTAAATTTTTATTTACTTTTATTGTGTGTATATATAAACATATTTTTACAATGTAAATATTAAGTCTAGTTAATTAATGTATTTAATTAAAATAATTAATAAACCTATTACTTTTATATAATAAATTATTAATTATAATCAATAATTTCAACTTTATTTATAAATGTTTATAATTCAAATTATTATTTTATTTAATATTTCTATCTTCAAATCATATGACATTATGATTTTATGTAATAGTCACTTTAGTATAATAAATCTTAATATATTTTATTTTTAGAGCATTTAGTACAAGAAATATTAATATATTTTATTTTTAGAATACGTAAAGTATTTTTAGTGATTGTCACGTGATTTTATATAAAAAAAACATTTCATTAATATACATTTAAAACAGTAGATTTAAAATACATGTGAGTTGGAATAATTACAAGATTAATTTTTTTTATAAGTACACATGACCAATTACTAAAGAGATGCTTGATTATTACTTCAATTGTTAATGAAAGTTCAATAAAATTAAAATTTTATACTAAAATTATTATCTTTTATAGTATTAAAAATGAAATATATCAGTATTATCTACTTATTTAAAATCAAACTCACATTTTGTTGACTTATCAGATTTTTGGTTTCTCGGGTTGAGCTTTTGATCCACTCCTTTGACTTTAGGTTGGGCTAATAGTATCACAAACTCACTTGGTTGGGTTTGATTCATGAACCTCTCGGTTTCTCCTCTCGGTCTCCTCTCCCGGTTGGGTGTGTACCTGCAAGACGCTTCGATGTTAAAGTCAAAATCAGTTTTATATAATTATCAGATAAATTCATTATACATTACCTCTTAAATCGATGACCTATTTATATTATTCTCTTATTGAACTCAGAACCTATTTGAACTTTTCTTTTTTACATAATTTTTTTAAAACACACCTATTAATTTGGGTCATGTTATGGATTTTGTTATAATAATCAATTATAATTTTATTTATTTATATTTTTTACATTTAACTCTTCTGCCTTGACTTTTCGACGTAACAGTATAATTTTTATTTCAGTATTTTATATGTATAATACAAAAGTAAAAAATATAAACACATTGGCATCTGCTTCATACGTGAGAATAAACTAAGACTGAATATGTCACGGTGCCCAGCTCATAAAATCTAATTGTTTTTTACTATCCTTTATCCAAATCTATTTATTTTTTTCTAAATCTACGTTTAACGATTTAAATATATTTGTAAGATCAAGTTATTTTAAAGTAATTGTTTATGTCTTTTTTATTAATTTTTATGAATTATTAAATTAAAAATAAAGACAACTATTTTAAATTACTTTCTTAATTAACATTATATTATTTCTATATATATTTTTGAAGTCATTTTCAGGTTGTATTGAGAGCAAAGTTTGTGGGCCACTTGGCATTGCAAGTATTGAAAAATAACAAGTTCATTAAATGAGTGATTGTTTGGACCAATCTGTTAAAATCCAGTTACAGTTATGAACGGTATTCAAAGAAATATACAACTTTGTAATACCAATGACACTTTTATGAAGATTTGTCAATATTCCAATATTTTTGACATTTATAGCATAACAGCCGTTATTTTTATATTAAATTAATTAAACTTGTGATTTGATGCAACAACACCACATTTTTTCACTCTTCTAGAGACTTATAAAGAGAACTAAAAACTATCACAAATAATCAATATGTTAATAAGATTTTACAACAACAAAAGTAATCAATATGTTAATACGATTTTACAACAACAAAATTATGAATCTTGTAGGATGGTAATACGAAAAAAGTTGTATATATATTTAATTAATAATTTTATTTTATTTTATTTAAATTTAAATTATTATTATTTTTATTTAAAATAGGATTACAATTTAAATCTAAAAAATATAATCAAAATTATAAAAAAAAATAATTATTATAAAAAACATAATTAATCATATTATATATAATAAATTATAAATATAAATATAAATAAATATTTTTTTTAATAATAAAGAAATAAATTTATATAATAATTATATTAATTACAAAAAAGTAAAGATTAAAATAATAATGTTATTTAATATAAAAATAAGTTTTAATATAAATATTTTAATAATATTTTAATTAAAAATAATTATAATTTATAAATAAATCTAAGATTTTGTACTTGTGGTTGTGTGTAAATTATTGAAAACCATGTTTTCCTTAGTCAACATTCTCTCATATAAAAGAAAACTGTTCCTTGATTTAACAATGGTTGAAAAGTATCATAGAAGAAAAGGGAAGGTCAAAGTTTGAAAAGTCTAACGTTAAGGATAAGGTGCGACAATTGTGTAAGGTCTTACATACTGTGTCGTGGACGAACACGTGCGGTGCCTTTTGCGGTTGACGAAAACCTTCTCATCTTTGAACCTCCACAATTCTCAAATTCTAATTAGTATATCACAGTTTTCAAACACAAATATTCTTTATTTTAAAACGTTGCAATGTGAAGACACTGTAGCTTATTGATGTCATGATATTCAAAATATACTGTTATTTGAATAGTATGTTTTACTATGTCTATAGTCCTGCTTACACGTTTCGTTTTCACTATCACGTGTGTAAGTGAGTGTTGTTTTTGTTAAGAATTTCAGGGAAGCAATGTTTGTCTTGTGCAACTCTTAGTTTTTCATTTATGCATAAACAAATGTGTGCTAACGTTACTGAGACCTCAGAATTCATCTTTGAATTGAATTCCGAAACGCCCTTAATTATTTGTTTTGAATCAATAGTTCTGACGCAAATGACGTTGAACAAAAGGTAAAGTCATGCTCCTAATCATGTTTTCAGGAAAGTGAAGATAGCATTTGCAGCGGGTAAGTGTAAAATCAATAAAATAATTTCAACGGCGTCTGGTTTCTTCAAAACATAAAATATTAGGTTAAATATTGTGCATTTGTTATTGGCTATGTACATAATTTATATAACGAAGCTTTTCATAAGAGAATCCACGTGAAAGTGTGTAACATTGTGTAAATTCTGTATTTTTTAATAATCCAAATTATCTAACTTTTTATATTTAAAAAATAATAAAAATAAATGAAATCGACATATAGTTATTTTAGCATGATCATGCATTTTTGTCTTGCTTTACCAAAACTATTCAAACATTACTCCTTTTAGTGTTGATATATTTTATAGACTTAATTCAATAAATTTATTTTATTTAGAATTCAAAATATTTTTATTTTTATCTAAATATCATGTTTAATTTTTACTATCAGTGGAATAAAGTGACTATTTTTTCTATTTTCTCATCTCCAAGTCACTGATCAACTCTTTAGTTTTTTCTCTTCAATTTTTTAGTGGAAATGGGTACTTTAAGAACGAGTTGAATAAAATCGGAGGAGATTAAGAAAACATAAGTTTATCTGTGAATTGGATATGAAAAAGTGAAAATAATTTTTTTATTGGGAAAGAATAAATTGAATATAAATTAAAATATTTTAAAAACATTTTAATCCGTATATAAAAAAGAATAAATTAATCCGAACTACGACTATCTCCTCGAATCCTAGTTTCTAAAACTACAATAAATATATATATATATATATATATATATATATATATATATATATATATATATATATTGTAGTTTTAGATACTTGTTAGCTTTGGGTCAAAACCATGTGATGAGACAATGAATTAATGAGTGCTTTATCGTTTTTGAAAAGAAAAATCAATTATTGCAATTCGTAACTGTGATGGTGTGGTGGCCGGGGCACCATGTTTCCCTTTATAAAAGAAAAAAAATAAATGTTATTTGTTTTTTTTTCACAACCATGTTATCGTTGATTTAATATATATATATATATATATATATATATATATATATATAATAATAATAATAATAATAATAATGATGATGATGATGATGATGATGATGATGTAGGGATTGGTTATATGAAGTACATGGTTTGGTGTTATGTTCTGAAAATATTAAAAACAATGATTTGATTATAAGTGAAGAATCTTAATTATTGTAAGTATAATGTGTTTATCAATAATTTGCATTTATTTTTGTAGGCGACTCCTACCTCTTTGATTTATACTCAAAGCAAAAGCAACATTAAAATATAACACAATTATGACCCAATTTTCTCATTTGATAGGAAATTCCAAGAATTAGTTGCTTTTGATGTTGGAGTAGTTACGTAAATCCAATTGCTGACAGCCTAACATCATCTCTAGAAGAAATATAATTTCCCTAACAATCATAATCATTGATTATAAAGTGGGAGAATCAACATCTTTTATTAAACTCATTAAAGTTATAATGCATTGGTGTGTAAAGATGTAATAAAAATATTTAACTTTAATTAACTTGTAATAATTTTGAATTGGATCCTTATTAAAAGAATTAATTTGTGTACTTAAAATTTTTAAATTTTTGTTATCTAATTTTTTTTCTGTTAATAATGGAGTGATGTAAACTTGTTTTCACGTATTAAAAAATTCATACTTTTGTAATTAATATAAAATAATATTATATTTATTGTAAAAGTACATGATTTTTATTATTTTATTTGAAAATATGTTGGGTAACGAATTTTTCTTGCATTTTAGTAATCATCTATAACAATATTTATTAACAGGTTTATTTGTCATTCTATATTTTCTAATATTAAGTGATATATTATTTTATATAAATTACAAAACTTGATATTTATTAACAGTGGAAACAAATAAACAAAGATGACTAGACGAAATATCATCCATGAATACACAGTTTAAAAAATTAAATCATAAAAATTTAATTTTAAAATATAAATTTTTTAAATATTCAATAGACAAAAAAAAAATATTCAAATTTACAAAATATTTCTTAATATTAAATAAATTTATTTTTTGTCTGAAAGGAAAAATATTTTCATTTTACAATATTTTTAAATTTGTTTTTGTTTTATATTTGAGATCTCACACCAATCATATATGTAATAAAAAACTATAATATATAACAAAATTTAAACTCTATTTTACCATGTTTTTTTTAGGTAGAACTAAATTTAAATATTATCCTCTTAAAATGGTATTAAAATTAATTACAATTCATTTTGGTCAAGTTTTATATCTATCATGTTATTTATTATTGAATTTTACATAGGTTTGAGATACTGTATTCTTAATTTAAAAAGTATTGTAAATTTTAGATTAATTAAAAAATATAAATAAATTATAATGTATAAGTGAATTTAATTTTTATTTTAATAAGTTAATTTTATATGACGAAGGTAAGATTGAATTCCCTTAATATTTTTTAGTACTGTCAAAATGCTTCGAAGAAGGTATTTTAAAAACTGAAATTCTTTGATATGTATGGATTGTTGAAAAATATACTTTGACAATTTTGCTCTAAGTATATACTATTTTTTTTTTCTAAATTTTAATTTTTTAATAAAATGCCAAAAATACATTTTTTATATCATTAATTAAATATTATATAATGAAGTACGTTCTCAATATATCATCCTCATTCATTATAAAGAAGTGTGTACTCTCTTTACGGTTCCTCTAATTTCTATATTTTTTTTATTTGAGTTATTGGATTCCATAGTTGTTCCAAATGATTATTGTACATCTTATCCGTGATTAATTGAAGTATGAATTCAGAAAAGAAATTGAACAATAAGTGTGCTGTCAGTCACAACTCAAAATTTGTCCTGTCTCTATATCAACACTTTTTAGGGGCACTCCATTCCAATTTTACAAGGTACTCACACCTAGATTTAGTGGAATAAACATCAAGTGGGTTCCTTTAGATTATCAAATTCTTTCTAACTTTAAAACTGTTGGAGACGACATTTTTTTCGTGGAAAATGAGTTAGATATTAAACTTTATTTATTTTAAATATTAAAGCTTAATTAATTTTTCTTGTTATTTTTATATTTTTATTGTTTAAAAAATTATATTAATAATTATAAATAAGTAAATAAATTTAAAACAAAAAATTAAAAAAATATTATAAAAGAATTGAAAAGTGATTGTAACAGCGCTTTTCTTTAAAAAAAAAAAACAAAACCCGTGCCTTTGTCACAACACCATTCTTTTTATTTCTTTTTTCTCTCTCCATCTCTTCCTTCTATCTTTTCTTTTATTTTTTCACTCCATACCTCATCTATTTTAGAATCTGATAATACCATGTTGTAGCTGAGGAGTTAAGGAACATTTCTACCCGATCAGATTTTCAAACAGAGTAAGTTCATTTTTACTCTAAATATCATTTGTTCTTTTTTTTCCTTAGAATTTAGTCATCAATATTGGTGGGGTCACTTGAGAAGTTTAATCATCTCAACTTATTTTACTATATACTGAATTTTTGTTTTGTTTGGATAACTTGCATTAGGCCGTAAATCTTGAAGATTATCTAGACCGTGGGGAATAAAATTCTAAAAGTTGTTTGGAAAGCAAACAATTGAGGTAAGGGAAGCTAAATTTAATTTTTAATTGAACCTTAGGCTAAAAGATCTGGATGTGAAAGGGACGTGGTCCCAATATTCAATTTCTCTTGCAGAGATGTTGTGTGTTTATATATATTGAGTTGTTTGTTTATATATTATTTAAATTTGTGGAAATATTAGGTTTTGATGAATTATTTTTAAAGTGTTATTTTTTTATGTCAAATTGACTTTTGAATATTGTAGATCACTTTTTGAATGATATTGTATGACAAAATGGTATGGAATTGAATTCATACATTTGTGATAATGTATGGGCTGATGTTTGCTGTGTATTAAGTATTGATGCCTATGTGGTAACAGAGATCTCCGAGCTTCACTGATGATGTAAGTCACATAGACTAAGATATCAGGTGGTGAGAAGCTGATGGGGGAGTTCATGCACACCGTGACATATGAGATGCACGGCTTGAGTTGTATTGAACTTACCCTGATCCTTTCTGTTGGATTC
>Ga0123342_1004977_pt1 | contig 19749 bp, 11 predicted proteins | sample Turbeawhitnodule_FD_89960 | JGI IMG/M metagenome (GOLD analysis project Ga0123342, IMG submission 89960) | Root nodule microbial communities of legume samples collected from Mexico - Turtle bean Mexico white nodule | ecosystem: Host-associated > Plants > Roots > Nodule | place: Mexico: Nepantla... | reverse complement strand
TTAAATAATAACAAATAAAATAAATTTTAAAATTAAAAAATTATTTTATTAATTTTTGAAATTATAAAATGTCCAAATAACCAAAATAAATTAATACAATAAATTATTAAGTAAAGTTAAAATAAAAAAAAAATTAAAAACAGTTAAGAGAAGAATAAAAAATAACATAATCATAATATAATAATAAAATTAAATATTAATATAAAAATAAAATATAAGAAAAAAAATTAAAAACAGTTAAGAAGAGAATCATATATATATACCTATGTCCGTAAATATTACTATAAAAAATAATTGTTGCCATTAATGCTATACTTTTAATACCTTTATTTTAATTTTGAATTTCTCTCTTTGGAGTACTATTTTCTCTTATTTACGGGGAAGCGAGAAGGAGTTATGAAGATGCAGGACGTGGGAAACGGATTATTGTGGGTCCCGCAGGAATTATTGGATTGGAATTTTGCTCTTTGTTGGGTTGTCTGTCAGAATTATTGAGAGGAGAATAATACTGCTTCACGTTATTTTGTTTTTTTTTTTCCTAATAAATTGCGCAGTTGGGTTTGTTATAGAATTATTATATTAGTTCTTAAATTTTTATTTATTTTAAAATGAAAGAAAAATAAATAACTGAAGATTCGGATGATTCCTTAAGGTAGTCAAGTTCATAATTAAACTAAATAAAAAATTTCTGAATCAGTAAAAGAAAAAGTCGTGAGCTAATTCGCTCATATTGATCTTAAAAGAAAAAAAAATTTACATCATATCAATTTTAACTTGTATTCAATTTGTTATTTAAAATGACGAATATATATTTATAAAATAACGAAAATGACCTTAACAAAAAGGAGGGTGTAGATAAAAAATACAACTGGAATTCTTTTTCCAAAATACATTTTTGGATTTAAATTTTCAGAATACATTTTTTAATTTTGGAAATTTTTTTCTAGAACGAAATTTCAGATTTTGTGTTACCGATATTTTTTTCCAAAATATATTTCTGGATTTGGATTTTTGGAACATTGAATTTCATAATTTTGTTTTCATAATGCATTTTCAAAATTTTGTGTTCTAGATTTTTTTTAATGTATTTTTTGCATTTTTGTTTCTTTTTCCAAAACAAAATTTTGACTTCTTAATTATATTTTTTGAATTTTGAATTTTCAAATACAGAATAAAGGGTAATTTTGGAAATTTTAAAAAATATTAATTCACTTGTAATATATAAAGAAGAAAATAAAAGTTGAAGGAGACAATTTTGTATTTTTTGTTAAGATGCTTTTTCTTGCATCCCATCAATTTTCTTCATGCACATCATCAATTTTGAAAATTAATTTCCATAACATAAAAGTCAATTTTGGAAATGAAAATTTAGAAAAGAAAAAAAATATTTAACTATTTTGCCTTCCAAAATTCGATTTCTAAAATTGATGGGGTGAAAGAAGAAATTTGAGTGGGTATAGAAAGAAACACCCTTTTTATTATTATGCGGGCATTTGGGTTGACTCGTTCCGTTCCGTCCCGTCCTTGATCCACACGAGTTGCGGGTTATGCGAGTCATACCTAAATAGGTCAACGAGCTAAAATAGTGAGCTCACCCACATTTTTCTTAGTAGGATGCGGACTCTCCCTACATTACAACCCCTAGTAACTAATAAAAAATATTGAAAACCTACAAAATCTAGTTTGAAAAAGTTGCAACTTTCAAAATTATGAAAAAAAGTTAAAAATAGAAAAAAAAGTAAGTGTAATATCGAAATTGAATAAACATGAGTATTTAAGTTAAAAAATTATATTTAATAATAAATTTAATTATTTGAATTATGTGTTTGTTTCTATATGAAAAATTGAAAACCCTAAAATATAAAAATTGGATTATTTGTAACAAAATAAATTTTATAGGATGTTGAAAGTAGAATTAAAATGTTAAAATATTTGAAAAACAAGTCAAAATACAAGAAGGGGTTGAATCATGTTTTGAAACTTTAAAAAAAAAAATTGTAATGTATTGTTTGATAAAGTAGTCAAACTTGAGTTGACTTACAATATGTAAGAAATTGTTTCTATAAATTTATTTGCAAATTTCTCTTTCGTTAACACAATACAATAATATACAATGAATAAGGATAATGGAAAGAAGAAATTATTTTATGGTTTCTATAATGGTTTCGTTTGATTCAATTAACTAATTGGGTTTCACTTTGCATATTACTATTGCAAGCTCAAATTGAGTATTATTTAGAATATAATCACTTTTGAATATTATCTATCTTCTTTTTTCAAGGATAACTTTATATAGTTCTTCGAAGAAGGAGTTGCAAATTTTCTTTTTGATTTTTGAGAGCTTTTAAACTTATATAGCTTTATCTTCTTCTGTCCAACAAGTGTGGATGTAGAGGTGCATTATATGTGCTCCATGTAATATTAAATGTCAATCTCCTGTTCAAGCATCATCTTGATCGTAGAAAGCAAATAGTTGGATTAGAGTTGACATAGGCTTATGTCAGGATGGTTATTGAAACAAAATAACTTTAACTTGTAACTCATGAGATATTCATGTAGATTTGTACTTTGAGCGAATCATTTGGGTAGACAAAAGATAAAGACATTCCGTACAACACAATAGTAAGCTTAAAGAATGTTTTCGTTAAGTATAATACAAGCTTAAGATCTATATGTACTTATCATCTAATTAAAATTTTACTTATTAGGCAAAGTAAAAACCGCAAGATGTTGTATCGTTTATCTGACAAAACACTTTCATTTTGTATGATTTGCTCGCTTTCATAATTCAACCTATTTCAGACAAATCTTCATCACGTTTCTAACTTTGTTGTGACAAATCAAAACTATGAGGATGATGTAATTTTGCTCTAACAAAATATTTCTAAAACATGATATATTGGAACAAAGGTATTATCAAAATAAAAAATATATAAAATAACAAATATTATTGTAGTCTTCCGAAAAAATTGTTTTTTATGTAAGATTCACGGTTGAAAACATAAAAAAAAAAGTTCCAAAATTTGATTAACTCGAAGTGTTATATAAGTTAGACAGAAAAAACATAAAAAGTAATCTTGCGAAATAAAAACATATTTATGGAGAATTAATTCTAACAAAAAAATGTATATTTATTTACAAACGAAATATTTTAATTAAGTTTTGTATTTATACTAACAGTTGAAAAGCCTAAAAAATGCAATTAATCTTTTCTATCAGATTGACAAATGTTGTTAAAAAAAAGTAATGACATGACAATATGTTGGTAATGCGTATGGCACGTCGACAACACATAAATCATTCACTTATTATCATGTCTTCACCAAATTAAGAACTTAAAAAATAGTGAGATTGATATTGAAATGAAAAAAATAAAATAAAAAATAAACTCATTATCATAAATCCTTCACGTGTTTTATCTGTTAGTTTTTATTTTTTTAACAAAGAAAAGAATTGGAAAAAAAAAATGCTTATAAGTCTATTTTCATATTTTACAAAAATCTAAAAATTTTGTGCTTAAAATTTTTCTTGTCCATTAATTTGTAATTATTCGTAATTTTAGTTGTTAATTTTTTTATACAATTTAGATTCTTTAATACTTAATTTTGCACAACTTTAATAAACTTTTTTATTAATTATCTATAAATTTTATTATTATGTTTAGACATGACTGAAAAATAAGAAAAAAAAATGGAAACTTATACTTCATGGTGTTTAATATATTTTTTTGAAACTTCAAAATTAAACATAAGTATATATTCTAATAAGTACAACAAGTATCACATCACCTTAAAATTGAAGCCAGTAATAATTTATATAAGCATTTCTATCTTAATCTACCAAATTCTTTCATTTAAAGAAAATTGGAACCTCAACAATAGCGTATTAATAGATTGAACCTTCCTGTAAAATGTTTTTCACAACATTACATGCAAGAATAATATAAAGCATAAATAAGTTTTGATGATGAACAAACCCAAAGACAAATATAACAAAATACACGTTTAATTGAATTTATTTTGAAAAAGTAGTATCATTTTGACAACTTTATTCTTCAACACAAGAATGTTATTCCTGCAACTTGTAAAATTCTTAGACATCTTCCATTCTTTCTGGAATGGAATTTCTAGAATATAAAAAACATTCTAGAAAATCCTATTTCAGAATAAATGGAAACCAGAAAAAACAGAGTTTAAATAAGGTATGCAACCATAGGCAAAGTTGCCATCCCAACCAAGCTAATGATATTACTCATAAATTTACTTATGATTCTACTTTGAAGAACTTTGCCAATCTTGTAGCCACACAGAAAGGGATAGAGAAAAATAAACTTTATTGAATCTACACAGCATAGTCCCAAATGCTTTACAATCCTCTGGTGGACCAAGGTTTTAGATGGTGAACAAAAAAATTGGGTGTTGGTAAGGAAAGAATAGCATTTGTTAGTCATAATGAATTCTGGCATGTGCAACTCATAGAAAACCTAAACTACCCTGACTGGTTCTCATCTTCCATTAAGTAGGTGGGAAGAACCTGTTGAGATTGAAAGGCAAAGTGTAGAATTCTTCGTTTCTGTTGTCTCCTCTAAATGTTCTAAACTTCACCCACCATGGCATTCCTCTGTCTTTCTTTGACCTTTCAACCTCAAGAGTGTTGTCAAGGAACACTGCAACAATCAAACCTACCGTTGCCGGCGACGAGAATATGGTGTTCAAGAAAGCATTGAACTGCAATTACCAAAAAGTAACATCCTAGCATTTAGACAAAACTACTAACTAAAACAATGACAGTAGTTAATATAGTGAGGAATTTTTTGTTGCTGTAATCACTAATTTTGATAGTTACTATAATTATGACTATGATTTATCCTGGTGATAGAAACTAGGAAAGGTAGTGGTTATAAGAAATCAATTTTGCTCATTACAAATGTCACAGAAGTATTAACAAATACTCACCCATCCAGCATTAGTATGAACAGGACCGTGGTGTGAACTGGTCCAGTATTGATTGAAAAATTGAGGGACGGATATTCCAAGGAACAGTGTGAGCCCGGTGATAATAAGGTTTCTCATAGAGTTCATGTTTGTGAACTGAAGAAATGATATGCCAACTGCAGCTGATGAACATGGAAAAACATTAGTGAATGTATATGAACAGGAACAACTTGTGACAATGCAATCTCACTACGTACCAACAAGGCCAAAAACAACACAATATATTGCAGCAAATATTGGGAAGGGTATGGATGCAAACACAGCTCCAAACTTTCCTGCAGGTAGCACAAGACCATATAAGCAAAACTGTCTTCTTTTTTCTATTGCTTACTGCTGACATAAAAGCCAAAACAGCTTGAAACATCAATACTGACCTAAAGTTGAGAAAAATATCATAAAACCAGCAGAGATTTGAACAACTCTGCGACTTCCAACACGGGTTAGACCAAGGAGTCCCACATTTTCCCTAGAATAACCAACCATTAAAGCTCATCAAGCTATCATAGAAAGATATAATCATATAAGGTCAGGGATCAACTAGAATTAGTGATTCCTAAAGGGCAACTTACACAGATACAGTGGAACCTGTCCCAGTTCCATAGAGACCATCAAGCAAGATACCAATCCCCTTTAATAAACAAAAATAAACTCTCAGAGACATCTATAACTATTATTACTATAATTAACTAGGGATTTGTTTGACCAAACTTATCTATATAAGTCTACAAAAGAAAAATAAAATAAGTTTTTCCAAATGTTAAAACTAGCTTATGCAAAAGCACTCTTGTATGACTTTCGTAAAATTCTATTTTGCCATCACTAACATGTTTGTTTTTTACCTTACATGGTCTTTGTTCATGTGTCTCTACATGAAAAATAAAAAATGACATAATTAAATTTTAAGGTATTTTTAATTGAGTTCTTATGAAAAAATTATTTGTTTCTATTGAGTATCTAAAATCTTTATATTTTTCAATTAAGTGTTGTTTTTTTCGTAGAGTGGAATGATTGTTTGATTTTTCTGTCTCAAGCACAACACTCCAATACTGTAATGACAATAAAAACAAATCTCTAAAACCCTACTTATCTTTTATAAAAAAAATGGTATCATTTTTTTTAAATTAAATACTAAAACAAAAATCTAACCAACCATGTGGTGGCACGAAACAATCTTGTAAGGTAAAGATGATTTAGGTTTCGAAGCTTCATTAAGTTCGTAAAGTTGTGCTTTATGACTGCAAGATCAAACAATCACATCATCCCAGTTGATGGTAGGACCCAATTAAAAAATATAAAGATTTTGAGAAAAAAACTTTTAATAAACCCAAACTTATGAAAGATTTAAAATTTAATCATACCATTTTCTTTATTTTTTATGTGGAAGCACATAAGTAATGACGGTGTAAAGTAACGACCATGTCACATCAATGACCGAAACTCAACTGAAAAATATAAAACTTTTGGAGACTCAGATTTTTAATTGGAAAAGTTGAAAATACCAAAATTTATCAAGGACTTAAAATTTAATGAAGTCTTTATCTTTTAACTTGTACATAAGCTAATTTTAACAAATTCAAAACTTATTTCATTTCTTCTTTTCTTATATTTTTGTCTTATAAATCCTTACACGGAAGTTTGTTCAAACATGCCCTCTGCTCATCAATGTAAACTTACCTGCCAACCAATGCCTCGACTCAACACATAAGCAGGAGGTGGAGTAGCAATTGCCAAACGAGATGCTGCCTTGTAAGCACCAGTTGACTGCATGAGAAGTGCATGGTCAAGTCATTGTTGGAAATTAACCCAAATGAAAGGAGGGATTCTTGTGATGATTATAAATCCCCTCTGAAAGTATTACTTTGTCTCTCTAATCATGAGTGGGGTAAAAGTTTACAACAACTTAAGCAGGTTTCAAGATGAGATGAAGTAAAATCCAAGTAAAGCAAAAATCTTTCACTCATTTCTCAACCCATTTGAGTTGAGTCCCTTCTGATCATGATTGGGGTAAAATACTTTTTTACAACAACTTAAAGCAGGTTTCAAGATGAGATGAGAATACTGTCATAATGAAGTTATAGAAGCAAAACCCAAATAACAGTTGTCTATAACTAGACTAATGAGAATTGGGAATGGGAAGGGAACAAAATAAAATACTACTAGGAATGAAATAGATACCTCCACCATTGATACAATAACTGCAGACATCATGGCAAATGAATGACCAGCAGAAAATGTGGGTGGACCCCATTGGAGAGGGTAAGGGAACATGAACCTATTAGTTTTAAGAAAATAAATAAACTGAGAACTCACCAAAACTAACGAAAATCAGATGATACAAAATTAGTTTTTTTGAGGTACCATGGTGCAGTAGATATCAGATTAGCTCTGTCTGTGCGACAACTGTTCTGTGTTATAGTGGGTTTATACCTATAAGCTCCACTGGCAGTCAAGATGACAGAGTATATCCAAACAATTGTGACACAAATCAAAACAGGAAAACGCTCAAAGATAGGAATGTCTCTATACAGTCTCACATGCTTTAGATACTGCAAATTACACCAAATTAGCTTGTCAGAAGGAAAAAATATGAATAATTTGATAAACACCACATGCTGGTTATACTAAATCACTTACTTGTGACAACCCAACAATCAACAACAGCATTGGTACGCCAATTTCTACACAGTTCCCCAACTGAAACCAAAAGTAATAAAGAAAGTTATGAAAAATAGTATGGAAATATTGTTTCCATCAAGCTATACTGAGCATGGTTAATCAAATCATTTTTCTGAAGAAAACTTTATCCATACTAGTGTTAGTTGACAAAATATGCCATGTTTTCAGAGATACAATCTAGATTAAAGCTTGATATTATGGAGTGCCTAAAATCCCACATCAAATAGTATGGGATATGCTCAGTCGAGTATTCAAGTATTTGGTTCTCCCCTCTTAACAGCTAGCTTTTAAGGTTGAGTTCTCCAAGTGCTAAGATGCTTATCAGATTGTAGGAGAATTCTAAGATAGATATTTAAGTAGCCACATCCTTACATCATTTTCTAAGTGTTTGCAACCATGAAAAATAAAATAGATTGAGCCACACCTACCGCAGGAAATCCTCTTTGAATGAACCCTAATCCAACCAATCCAACTACAGGTGCCATGCCAAGAGGACTGAAAAATCTGGAGAAACACATAATAAATGATTGAACACTTTTTTACTATTTTCAAACTTCGAACACATTTCATGCAATACCTTGAGAAAAGGCCCCATATTTGGCTGTAACCCAGAACTATCTGAATACTTGAGGCGACAATTAGAGCTCCTTGTATAGCTCGCATGGTATGTAAAAATCTCTGCAAACCAATCAGATTGCAAGATCTCTTTCAATACCCTATGAAATAAGAATTTTTTTAATTATATTTCAAAGAAAACTTAAATAGTTTTATGGAAGATCCCCAAATTAGTTTAGGTTGCCAATATCATGTATCTAAACATCTAGTTCACATATCACTGGAACATATACATTAAACCAGAATGCAAAAGTTAGTTTAAGTTCTTCAAAATGCAAAAAAGATAAAATAAAATGAATAGATGGAGCAGAAAACTTACTTCGTGAGGATCATTAATTCGCTGCAAGGACGAGTCACTAATAATATAAGCAATTGGAATTACATACGCAAACGAACCTCCAACTACAGCAGGAAGTCTCGTTCCAAAAAGTGCTTGGAGAAGTGTGTTAATACCAGCTACAAAAAGCAGTGTCTGTATTACTTGTGCCTTGTCACCCTGATCAAACAAGAAACCAAATCACTAACATTTAAAATCTGCATCAAATGAATGTGAAAAGAAACAAGTGATTTACACATGAAAATGGTGGATCCTGCTAAATATCATCCCTTCTTGTAAAGAAAAAATCGCTTAGAATAAAAATGGACAAAAAATTAAAACCTAGAAAACTAAATGTTGAACTGAGACACAATGGATTGGATGAATATTATAGGATCCTACTAAGTAGATCAGAACAAATGCATGTCTAAGTGGCACTTTGTGAATGGAGAACATCTAAACTAACAATAACACAAAATCAACTTACAGAACTTCCTCCCATAGCTGGAACAAGCATTGAAGGGATCATCACACTTGTGCCAAGCATCAATATGTAATTTTGAAATGCTAATAGGATAGTTTCCACTGCGATACAAGTCATTCACAGAGAGGTAAGAAGAACAGCAATAGATTGAAGACGGTTAAATTCTATTGACCTGTCTTCCATATTTATTCTCCTCGTAGAACCATCAGAAAATTAAACCTTCTTTCTCTAGCAAAGGACTAAATGAAAGAAAAAAACATATATTTTATTCTCAACAAGCAGAAATAGATAAAGGAGATTACTAAGTATACTAACTGTTTAAAAAACCAGCTGATAAATGGATCTCAAAATTCCATCGTTTAGTGAATAGCACGAGAGTGTCTTTTCACCTTTCTTTCGAACAAAATTTCCCTTCTTTTCACATAACTGAGAAAAAGGAGAGTATCCAAATTCCAAGGAAACTGCTGCCCATATGAATCATCATATATTTTTCAATTTCATCGTAACAGAAGAGACTAGATCCTTCAGTTCAGTTCAGTTCAAGTTCCACAAACTTATCTAGCTTCAGATAACCCATTGAGAGAATCCAAGAACCCCAGAACATAAAAACAAAAGTAAAACAATTCAAATAAATGTGGGTAAATTATATATTAATATAACTCGAGCCATTGCTTTAAAATGACAGGGCATAATGGTAACTGCCATACAATGCCATGATTACTAGTTTCATTTTGCTATGGTTATTACTTATCACTGTTTCAAATAAAAGAATAACCTCCTGAGCAATCATAGCCAAACAGAAAGTTTCTAAACAAAAGGAGAACAAATTGAAAAAAAAACAGTGTAACAGAAAAGTGCAAAGTCCCACTCTATCTCAACGACAACATAAAGTTTTGAACTTTAAATCCACATTTTCGGGACTAACGTAACAGCATAGTCTTACACTTCTAAGAAACGTTTAGTGACATATCACAGAAAACCCCGACACATGAAAGAGCTTCAATCCAAGCAAAGCAAAGATCTTTCACTCATTTCTCAACCCATTTGAGTTTGTTACCGTAAAAGGAATCAACTTGCCTAAAATAGCATCGGCAAATAGAAGAAAAAAAACACTTACACAGTTCACATTAACAAACTCTTTGTTTTAGGATGGAAAGGAGCATTTGAAACTAAAAAAAAGTGTACAATGAGGAGTGAAATAAGGAAGTTTGAAAGTGAAGAGAGGCTTGTTTGTGTTGAGCATGAGTTTGGATTGTGTGTGGAAAGTTGAAAAAAGCAAATGCAATAATGAGGGAGAAAGAGGAAGAAAAGAAGGTACCCCATGGAGGATTGGAGTCTATGCAGTACTCGAGGTCCTGAAGCTGTTCCATAGGCGGGTGAGTAATGTCAGCCATTGTTGAAGGTTATTCAGAGAAAGAAGTTGAAGGGAGAAAGGAAACTAAGTAAAAAAGAAAGACATGAAAAAGAAAACGAAAGGAAGGAAGGAGGAAGCAGAGAAAAGAAGAATTCAGAACAAAGTAAAGTGCAGATATAAAGTGAACTACAAAAGCATGAATATTTGTTTATATTTATATAAAATAAATCAGAAATAAAGGTATGCTCTCTTCTATTCTGTCATATTCAACTTTCTTTTCTTTATTACTTTTTAAAAACAAATATTTGTAGATATATAATATATACAAATATATATATATATATATATATATAAGCTGTTACTATTTAATTAACCAATCGCAGTTACAAAAAAAAAAACAACTTATATATTATATGAAAAAAACTTTTTCATTCTCTTTCTTCTTCCTTCTTACTTCTCTCATGCTAACTCTTTTCATTCCAACCTTTATATATTCCTTGTCATAGTAATGATTACACTACATTTTCTCTTAAGGTTCTACTTACCATAAAAACGCGCTTATGATTTAGTAGAAAGCTAATCAATTTTAATTTTTAGGTCTTTGATGTGGCTTAGGTATTCTTCTTGTTCGAGGTGGAGGTTTGTATGAATTGATTAAGCATCACCTATAGTTTTTTTTACACTCATATAGATTTGGCTTAGATGTTAGGGGTGTCCCATTTGAAGGATCTGCATTATTTTTGTTAGAGTAAGTCCAAGATCCCTTATTTTATTTGGATTAAGTAATTTATAATAAAGTATAAATTATGGTTTTTTTTATGCATCTAATCTTTTAAGAAAAGATCAAACATCTTATAATTTTGACTAAGTGTTGAAAACACAATGCATTATTTGAAAGACGATTGGTGATCAACATAACAAGTCATGTAAGTTGCAAGTATTTTATTTAATAAACGAAATAATATTGTATAAGTTTTTTCTATGTTTGACATAGTGTTTATATAATAACATACAATCAGATGATACACACAAATGACATTATATATCTTGATATATACATATGTGTGTGTATTATTTGGAAGCAGGAAATGTTCACTGGCTTTGTTTTCCAAATAAATCCATTGAAGATGCAAGATAAAGTCAACATCAAATGATCTTTTAGGAAATGATGTGAATTGATTTTTGATTGACACATTTTAGGAGTTGCTCTTTTGTTTAATATTTTTGAATTAATAATTATGGTGATAAACTCAAAGAAGATTGTCATTGGACACGAACTTAACCAAGTGGTTAAGTGTGAAGGTTCTAGAGAGCAAAAGAGAAAACACACTTATATGGTGATGATGATGAGATGCGAAATTTTAAGACAACAAAAGATAGAAATGGTAAAGATGACCGAATGGAAAAGAACATTAAAGGACATGAAATGGAAAGAAATAATGGCGCAAATGAAGAAGGAAAAGAGAAAGAGTAAGAGAAGCTTATGGATGTTGGAGGTGTGGTCACGCCACTTGAAGTGGTGGAAGATCCCAATATAAGTGGTGAAAAGCCGTCATTTGAAGTGCACTACATTCACAAGATAAGACCCAAGAACCTTTAGGAGACAAAGTTCATTAATCACTCAAGTAGAGTTTCCTTTCTCTATTCAAAATCAAGTGAAAATACATGAGGCAAGACACCATTTATATAGGAGAAAGTGACTTGGTGGGCAAGAGTGAGGGGAGAGGAGAGAAGGAGCGACTAGGGTTGACTCTAGGTTAATGTCGCACCCTTTAGGCTAGATTCTAGAAGGTAGGTTAAAAACCATAAACCTAGGTGCACATGTCATGAAAGGTGGGCAATTTATGATAATTTCACCATAATCTATTGAAAATAAAAATAAAGAAACTAACTAGTATTGTGGGCTCTGCTCCTAGTAATCCTCTAAGGAATGATAGGTTCTGAGGCACTGGCTGTGGAATGATCCTAAGCTAGTCCTAGGTCCTATGTCATGCTCCTAGACATCCTTCTGAAAGGTTGGACTAACTCATTGGATGCTCTATCTCTCAGGGCTTCATTAGGAAAAGAGTTAAAGCTTACTTCGCCACTAACCTCGTAATACAAGAACGTTTCAACTATCACTCAATTGTCTATGGTGTGCACTTTAACCATGAATTGATGCAAAAAGGTTATGCTACCTAGGGGAATAATCATTGTTAGTTATCAAGGATGTTGAGCAAGGAAAAATACATTAACTGCTTTAAGTACTTTTAAACTCGACAAATGTAGAAAATATCATTAGAGGAACTGAAGTTACTCTATGGACATAAACAACCTCCCAACAACTACCTTCTTTGAATTACTATAAAAAATCTTATATCAAGAAGAAGAAATAGATAGTTGATGAGATATTATGCCAAATTGTTGGTAAGATAAAGAACATTCCTCAGTTTCAAAAGAATGGTCTTAGAGCCTAAAGTTAGAGCATAATTATCATTATGGATCGAAAGAGATGATAAAATGAACATTAAAAGTGCTCATTAAAACACTTAGGAGAGAGTGCTTACACATTGTATTCGTTGAAAGTTGTAACCCCTTCCATCATAAAAAGGCCAGGCATCGACTGAGATGTTCCCGGCTAACGTGAACCGACACACTTGAAGATTTGCATTAACAAAGATGCAAAGGCCAAGCATCAATCGAGACACTCTCGATTAGCATGAACCAACAAGCTCGAAGACTTGCATCAACCAAGATGCAACGGCCAAGCATAAACCAAGATGCTCTATGCCAACGTGAACCAACACGCTCAAAGACTTGCATCAACCAAGATACAAAGGTCAAACATCAATCAAGATGCTCTCGAGAAACATGAACCAACATGTATTCGACTTTACATCAACCATGATGTCAAAGTAAAACGTTAACCAGGATGTTATCGGCACCAACTTGGATGTTCTCAGTATAAACCACCATGCACTCAGCTTTACATTAACCATGATGTCAAAGCAAAACGTCAACATGGATGTTCTCAACATCAACCTAGATGTTCTTGGTATCAGCCTAGATGTTCTCGGCATCAACCTAGATGTTCTTGGCTTCAGCCTAGATGTTCTCATCATCAACCAGCATGCACCCGACTTCACATCGACCATGATGTTAAAGTAAAACATCAACCTGGATGTATGTTCTCGGCATGAACCAACATGTACTCAACTTTACATCGACCATGATGTCAAAGCAAAATGTTAACTTAGATGTTCTCGACATCATCCTAGATGTTCTTAGCATGAACCAACATGCATTCAGCTTTACATTGACCATGATGTCAAAGAAAAAATCAAGCTTGGATGTTATCGACATCAGCCTTGATGTTCTCGGCATCGACCTAAATGTTCTCAACATGAACAAGCATGCACTCGACTTTACATCGATCATGACGCCATAACAAAACATCAACCTAGATGTTGTCGACATCAACCTATATATTCTCGACATCAACTTGAATGTTCTCAGCATGCACTCGACTTTACATCGACAACAATGTCAAAGCAAAAACATCAATGTAGATGTTCTTTACATGAACCAACATCACTCGACTTTACATCGATCACGATGTTAAAACAAAATATCAACCTAGATGTCCTTGAAATCAACCTAGATGTTTGTGTCACCAAACTAGAAATCCCCATAATGTAGTCGGCTTTGCATCAATCATATGTCAAAGCAAAACATAAGCTTAGATGTTCTTGGCATAACCGAGTACGAAGTTTTTGTTCATCCACAACGTTAAAACCAAGGCACCATCCGTGAGTCGCACAAACTTAATTGGTATGCAAATGGATCTAAGGTGAACATAGACTAAGAACATACAAGTCACGCCCTTTCCCAATTGTTAGATCAATCCCCATTCAATGACTATGATGACCCCGTAATGAATCTCGAAAGCACAAACCCCGCCAAAATGTAGAAGCTTTTAGAATCTTCAGGACGTTTTTCAATCGAGCCTGGAGGGCCACTGTACTGATAGATAACATAGTACATCTCAACACTAATACCCAAACACAATAAAAAAAATTGTTCCCTTGTCAAGGCACACAATCCAACTCTAAAAAAGCAAAAAGCTTTGAGTTTGTGGGACTAGTATCCTATTCGTATACATCACTGGGTACTACCATAATATGGTCGAATTCTCTACAACTGAGTACATCTCAAAGAACCAAAAAATACTATCGAATAACATACTTAACATAATCATTATATGAAATACTTGTCTAATACTAAAATTAACTCAGTAAACCAAGTCTAATAGTAAAAATCTACATTTAACACATTAAATATAAGCTACAAGACAAAAGAAATGTACATATTCTAATAACATTAATTACTGAATCCACCAATAATTAAGTATTAACTTAAGTATTCAAGTATTTTTTACCACTATCTTTATTCTAATCGAGGTTGAACACTAAGACCTAGGAAAGATAAAAAACGAAATACCAAATTCAATTTAATTAAGAATACGAGAATAAATGTTATGTAACTTGTAAATAATTAAAAACTTTTTATATAGCATTCTGTTTGATTATAAAATGATTGAGTACCCGAAATACTTTTTTCGGTGATAAAAAAAACCCATTAATCTTAAATTGTTTTTCACATGAGGGTGTCAGAGACTACGAATGATGTGGATCCCAGTGGTAGATTTTATAGTCGAAATTAACGAGAGGGATAGAAAGGGAAGAGTGAGACGATGATTGGGATTTGGGAAGCCTCTTATGACGTTGTCCAAGTACTTTCAACTGACAACAAAACACAAATTGCTGTTGTCGAATAAACTTCACCCTCTCTTTCTCTATTTCGTGTACGGCAAAAAAGGTAAAAGAGGATAGAATTTTTCTTTTCAAGAACCTTTTTTAATTTTCTTTACAAAAGTGCATCTTTATTTACGGGAAAAGAGCTGTGAAAGTCAAAATTTTAGAAAAATATTATATTAAAACTTTTATTTTAAAATATTGAATAATGAAATTATTAAATATTTAAATACATTTTTAGAAATGTTAAAACAAAGTAAATGAAAATATATTAATAAGATTAAATATATATTATTAATCTTAGAACTGATAACAATATAAATAATTTCATATAATAAAAAAAAGTTTGAAAAATAAATAGATACTAAGTTTGAGTAATAAAATCTTATATTAGTGATCAGTAATATAAATATAAATTAAAATAAATGTATAATTAATAATATAAAGACTTGAATTTGAATTAGATGTTATTATTATTATTGCAATATATATATAATAGGATTACTTAATAAATATTTAGGGGAAACTAATTTTATATAATTTAGATTATTTAATTTCGAATGGATATTAGTGAAGATTTTTATTAAATAAAATGAATTTCACATAAGTAATATAACAAGAATAATGTTTGTTATGTGTTGGGTTTATTCGTTATAGTTGTCTTTTGGACAAAAATTATTCTGCGAGAGATGACTTTCTTTGGTCGTGGTTCTTGTTATACATTGGCATGAAAATTCTTATCATTTGCTTTACAAAGTCAAAAAGATAAGTTTTGTGGTGCCAACTTCATATCGATCGAAATCAATCGAAATTTGGATGAACTACTAGTGGTCTCCTTTCAAGTATTAGTGATTTAAATTCCAGGAAATGAGGGGAGCTCCACCTGCGATGACACTTCAACGTTCAAGTCAGTAAGAACATCAAATATAATAAGTATAGTATAAAATATGAATTGGAATTACTCTCTGTGTTATGTATTAGATTAGATATGAGATGATCATTTTTATAGAACATACTTGGTATGTATAGATTGAATTGTAACCTCTTCACCTTTAGTCATGATTATGTCTTAATTGAGTGATTTAGGCTAATTGATTGAAATCTCTTGATTTGTGCTCCCTCATAACGTTAGATACATAGGTCGGAAAACGACCCATAAATGACCAAACATTGGGTCAGAGCCATGACCTAACATGCCCCCTAGCCTCAGGCGTAGGCCAATGAGGCTAATAAGTTCATAGCCATTGTTTACATAGATCAGTATCAGATTCATGATTCATTTCACCACATGATTGGGCTCGACACTTCTTTTACCTGCAATAGATAAAATTTAAAACTTACAAACGGGAACGAATGAGATCGACATCTCCTTCCTAAACTGGACCGATCGTTGTTGGCATTTTATTCATCTGATAGATCGCCATTTCCTTCACCAACAAAAAATATGATTTGTTGGTACCTTATCAGGCTATTCAACTGATTAAGGATTTTAATTTGGACCAAAAATCTAGCTTGACACCATGATCAACATGGATTTTCTCAACCAAGCACCGTGCTTGGCACCATGTCCAGTCATGAATTTTTTTATCCAAGCACCGTGCGTGCTTGGCACCATGTCCAGTCATGGATTTTTTCAACCAAGTACCGTGCTTGGCACCATGTCCGGTCATGGATTTATTCAACCAAGCACCGTGCTTGGCACCATGTCCGGTCATGGATTTATTCAACCAAGCACCGTGTTTGGCACCATGTCCAGTCATAAATTTATTCAACTAAGCACCGCGCTCGACACCATGTCCAGTCATGGATTTATTCAACTAAGCACTGCGCTTGACACTATGGAGGGTGAACACCACCATGGTTTCTTCTTCAGATGAATAAACCAAAGTTGATCCCCTACGAATTGCAAACTTGTATAACATGTAGTATATTGAATAAACAATCTTATTTTCAATCAACATAAATTTCAAACAAATCAAATTGTACCAAACACAAAATTTATGAGATTCATTATTATCTTTTATTGGTCATTCTTTATTGACACAAGGTCTCACACACCACCCATGAAAGAGTCGTTCTAACGTAGTTGATGCAGTTCACCGCCACCATGCCATCTATAACAACGTTTTTATTGTGGAGGTAGGAAAAGTTTTATCTAGCCCCATGGTGGGCGCCAAATGTTTGGCCAACTTGAGATTGCTCGGAATCTGGGTGAGCTCCTAGTGTTCTCCTTTCAAGCTTTAGTAATTCAGCCTCCAGGAAATGAGGGGGACTCCACCTACGATGACACTCCCTGTGTTGTGTATTAGATTAGATATGAGATGATCCTTTATGTAGAACATACGCGGTATATATAGATTGAATTGTAACCTCTCCACCTTTAGTCATTATTATGTCTTAATTGAGTGATTTAGGCTAATTGATTGAAATCCCTTGATTTATGCTCCCTCATAACGTTAGATAAATAGATAGAAAAACGACTCATAAATGATCAAACATCGGGTGAGATCCATGATCTAAGAAATTTAAAAGGGAAAACTGAACTAAGAAGATATTTTGGTTGATTAGAAAAGATTTGACAGAAGTTTAATAAATGTGGCCATATATAGGAATGGTTAACAATGTCTTATTTTGCATTGATTGAATATGATAGGTTGATAAGGGAAGATCTAATTCAGATTATTACTTTTCACATTAAATAATGTTTAATGTCGCATTCATAAAGGATGATGTCACATTGATAAGAGTAGATCTGATCTAAATATATAATTGCTTTTGAATGACACACTAAATAATTTTTTGTCAAGGTTCAATAATATGATTGTGAATAGTGGTTGTTAACAATTTTTCATTAATCCTGTGTTTTTTGGATCAACGTATCTATTGTTGACAATGGAAGTATTAAATTATTAATGTTCGGTTTGTTCGGTTCAAGACAAATATATAGATTTAAAGGCGTGGAAACAGTAGATTTAAAGGTGTGCAAACATGCAGATGAATTACAATATAGAAATATAATTTGATAATATATATAATTTTTTATGTGATAGATTAAAAATAATTATAGATAAAAAAGAATAAATTTAAAATTAAATAATATAAAATATATTAAAATTATAATATTAAAAATTATAATGTGATTGTATAAAAAATAAAATTATCAGTATAACCCTTAAAATATTCTCCTCATATATATGCAAAGAATTGAAAGCTACATCAGCAGTGGTATTTTTAACCGAAAATGATATGTGCATGATGTGTATCGTATTAATAAAAATAAATAATTATAATAATAATAAAATAAATAATAATAATATAAATACATTTACATAATTATAATAATAAAAAATATTAATATTAATAATATAAATATTAAAATAATAATAATAATAATATAAATATTAGAATAATCAATTTTTTAAAATTTATTTATAAAATAATAATATTTGTTTTGGTCGATAATTAGAGTATACCAGGTACATAGTCTAAACATTTGGACATTGGCCCAACAGTTAGGGGCTACTTCTTGAGCATACTGTAATTCTAGAAATCGACCTAAGGCACTTTCTTCCTGCACTCTCACACTCTTATACAAAGACAAAATTACCCTTATTAATTCTTAAAATTCCAAAATTACCCTTAACCTAATAAAACCCTAAAAACTGGAAATGGGTGCCGTTTGTGCGTGCAGGCAGCGTCGTCTTCCTTGGATTGTTGATAGCAGCGACGCAACACTTTCAAAGGTCATTCTCCTTCCAAATCTCACACATCTCTCTTGTGATTTAGAGTGTTGTTGATAAAGGTAAGTAAAGTTTTATGTTTTCGGATTTGCACATCCGTTTTTGTCATGGATTCTTGTTTCCGTAAACCTTTTTTCACTTCCCAAATCATAGAATCCGGTAGAATTTCATATTTGTGGATCCGGTAGTGTTCTGGATTTGTGGATCCGGTAGTATTCCAGATTTGTGGATTCGATAGTGTTCTGGACTTATGGTTCCGGAATACTAATTTGCTGCTATTTCATGTATGTCTTGGCTCAAATTAGTAAAGTAGAATTATATTATATCAAACTAGAGGAGTTGTGGGGTTGTGGAGTTGTGTTAGTATGTACTCATTCATTAGTTTGTAATTTGGTTTAACTTGAATGGTGTAATTGAACAGAAATGGTGAAGACTAGGGGAGGAGGTTCACAAGGTGATCGTCTACGTCCCACAACCTCTGTTAGAAGAAGAAGAAGACATGTTAATGAAGATGAAGAACATGTTGAGCATGAAGATGCAAAAGATGTTGATGTTGAACCTGAAGAAGTTGAACCCTAAATGGAGGTGGAGGATGAAGACGCACCTGAAATAGAAGGTGAAGGTTATCCTAGAGGTCCACGGGATGGGACACTGTTGACAGGTTATGAAGACCATGTGGCCATGCAATTATGGAATGGTGTGGTAAGTAAATATGTTGTAATATGATACTTGTTCATTGTTAATTTGATATGACTTTCGTTCATTAAATTGTATATG
>Ga0123342_1004976_pt1 | contig 19750 bp, 9 predicted proteins | sample Turbeawhitnodule_FD_89960 | JGI IMG/M metagenome (GOLD analysis project Ga0123342, IMG submission 89960) | Root nodule microbial communities of legume samples collected from Mexico - Turtle bean Mexico white nodule | ecosystem: Host-associated > Plants > Roots > Nodule | place: Mexico: Nepantla... | reverse complement strand
AGACTGGATGTAGCTCTGGTTTGGAGTGAACCAGTATAAACAACTGTGTACAATCTCTCTATCTCTAACTCTTTAATTTCAGTTTATTTGTTGTTTGCTGGTATAAACAACCGATTGTTTCTATGAAACAACCGATTGTTTTTTATGGTACTACAGTTTTTGCTTGCTGTTTTGGCTAACTGAATTGCTGAATCAATTGGTTTCTAAGATAAATTCATTCTAGCTTTGAAAAGTTTGCGAAAACCCTTTTAAACAATTCACCCCCCTCTAGTTTAAAGCCATCTTTTCTAACAATATTGAGTCCATTAAACCAAATAAAACATAACATAATACATAAATACATATCTTAATATATTAATTATCTTTTTCAGTTTCTAATGAATAATTTAAGTTATAATAAAATTATTTTAAGTGATGGATTGTTTTTAGGGATTTTTTTTATTAAATAAATTAAATATTTAGTATAAAATAAAATGAAAAATGTTTAGTATAACCTTTTGGTGATGCCCATGTTCCAACCGAGGTAATATTTTCAGTGTTAATTAGATATAGTATATTTTTTTTAAAAAAAAAAACTAAATCCAACCACATTTAATAAAATATCTGATTCGAACTTGAAAAATAGGTATCACATGATTTACTCTAATAACTAATATATAAATGGAAGATTTTATTTAACTATATTTTTTTACACTAGTTTATCATTATTTACATAATTTATATTTTATAAAATAATAAACAAACTTAAATTTTTTTTAAAATTTATGATGATTTGTTTCTTCATTTTAAATATTATATATATATATATATATATTAAACATTGTACAATAATTTTTTTTAAATACTAATACATTCAAATGAAGCACTCTAATACATTCAAATGAGGGTAAATTTGGAAATAAGGGATGCTGACATGACTTTCCCTCTACATCTCTTCATTTTGAGGGGAGAAGATATTTACTGTTCATAGGTATATCCTCTCCTTCACTTCCCCACACAACCCTAGATCCAAATAGCTGATATCCCCTCACTTCTTTGCCTGTGAACAGTACATCCATAGAAGCAAACAGGGGGTAAGTGACATATATTATGCTGAATCAATCTAACTTGCGCTAACTGTATCTGGCCTATGCTAAATGGATGGAAAAATAGTTTTGAAAACTTAGAAATAATTGAGCAAATTTATGGAGAACAAAATGGCTAAGCGAATTTTTTTCAACGATGGGACTTTAGAACTATTTTTTTTCTAGACGCTATCTGATGTGAGTTGATTTTTAGATGTTTTCATTTAAGATGACACTTTACTTTAAGATTGAGATTTTAGGGGTTAATGGTGATGACCTTAGGAAAATTCTCACTGGACACTAACTTATGAAGATGGTGACATGTATGCAATTGCCGAAATAAAGAAGAAAACTAGGAAACATTAATGGAAATGAAACATGAAGGAAATGGAAGAAGAAACTTATGAAGATGGTGGTGGGTGGTCACACAACTTGATGGGTGGAAACCACTAAGATAAGTGTTAGGCTGCCACTTGATATTTTCATTCTCATCAAGATAAGACCAAAAGGAAAAGGAGACAATACTCACTCAAGCTCTCACAATATTTGTGCAGAGTAACTTTTCTATTCAATTTCAACATGTAAAATACAATGGGTAGGCCTCCTATTTATAGGTGAAGGAGCCTTGGAAAACAAGCAAGAGAGGTAGGATGGGAAAAGGGAAAAAATGGGCAGCCTTAGGGTTTGACTAAGTCAAACCCGCATCCTAGGCTTGTCCTTCTAAAAACTAGGTCAAATTTTCTTCCTAAAGGGCTATGAACAAGCTAAAATGATACCTACATCTCCTATTACGCTAAAGGCACCTTATTCTAGCCTATATTTGCTATTTAGACCCCTAAAGTGAGCCCAAATTATTTACAACTTGTTTTTTTTTCTTTAAGAAGACCAGCAAAAAAGAACATTAGATGCTCTGGTTTGTGTCCATTTCTTCCTCTAGTGAAGTCTGCTAAATCCTGGGTAAGGTCTTCACTTGATTGTTTAGATGACTTCTCATAGTGTGCATTCTTGGTCATCTCCTTGCTGGTTTGGTTTGCATCATGTCCCCCAGGTTTGAGAGAATTCGACCTCGAATTTAGAACTCGTACAGATAACATAGTTAGTTTGTTCACATATAAGATAGTGCAAGGTGTGGGATGTGAAACAAACTTATGTTCTTTAAGCTTGGGGAGTTCAAAAGGGTAAGCGCTTCTTACAAGCCATGTTGGAAAAGAAGATTTAGGGATGACAGAGCGTGGTGATAAAAATCCTCTTAAAAGGTGAGAATCCTTACACTACAAAGAAAATACAAATTAGCTTCCAAAATTTTGCGTGGCCCCAAAAATAAAAATTATTATTGTCGGTCAAACCTACAAAAATAAATTTAAAAAAATTAGCATCCATTTAATGGACACAAAGTCGAAGAAAAAAAAATATTTGTTATGTTGGCTTAACCCACACAAAAGTGGACAATAAATGTATATTATTTTAATAAAAATAAATTGTGAAGGTTAAACCTACGCAATTAATTTTATAAACTTTAAAATTAAATGTAAAATTACGTGAGAACTTAACGGAGGATAGACAGACGCATTGTAATAAAATAGTTTTAGAATATCAAAAGTTAGATGGAGTCAAGATTGACAAACATTTTTAATCATCCACGTAGGCTAGTTAGCACTTAAAGTATAAAGAGATTATTGTAATAAAAAATATCAGTTAGCATTTGAAGTTTTAGTGTGTCAGATTCTCTCACTTTCATTCTCTGCTTAAATTTTAATCTCTTTCCTTTTCTACTTAAAGCTTAATCTATGAGAAATTTCCCCAAAACCAGCTCCTCAAAATCGTCCCCGATGCAGTTGTGGTGAAGGTCCGTGAAGATGCACGTGGTTGCCTAATGGTGTCATTGAAGGTGAGCGGTGGTAGATGGTGGTGATCTAAGCTCCGTTGGTCGTTTGAAGCTTTGTCGCACGAGATTCAAAATTAAAAGCGAGATTTGATGACGACAAGCACCACAACAGAGAGTGCAACAACGACGAGCGCGAACAATGGCCGCAGGAGGCGAGCGCGAAGACAACTGCTACTGCAAGTAGTGATGATATCTTCAACAACACAATCTTGAACAGAAGTGATGCCGCTGACAACGAGGAGAACAACAGACGCGCAGGAGACACAAGCAACGGAGGTGTGAGCAACTGATATGCACCGTAATTTGAGTGATTGAAGTTTCAACAATTTGGGGATTTTTTTAGGGTTCAATATTTCAATTTTTTTGTTTTGTTTTTAAACTGGCCCTCCGATACATCCTCCATAGTATTGGTCTTTTAAATTTGATTTTTTATTTAAATTAATTTCTGTTCAGATTTAATTTTACTTTAGAAATTTACAAATTTTATTATTGAAATTAAAGTCTAATTTTAATTTGTTGAGGAATTCATATGTGGAGATATAAATGTTATATTTCTAGATAATTGAAAATTCAATTTTAGTTTGGAATGGAGATCCATTTACATATGCATATTCATATTAGTTAGGTTTGGAGTAGTATTTTACATGTTTGGCAATGAACAATATATATTACTTAATATTCATATATATGGTCGGTTTTGCTTAGGCTTAGCCTACAATAATTGCATAGCTAAACCTACGCAAAATAGTGTGGGCTTTCAATTGTGACACAAGTGTATTTGTGTCCATGAGTTTAGCTTCCATTAGCTATGGGACGCTAAGTTCACGAAATTTTTTATTTTACGTCGATATTTCTCTGTTTTGTGTGTTTTTGGCCCACTCAAATTTAGTGATTTTGTGTAGTGTTAGGAGGTGTTTGATGTTCATTCCAAAATTTCTTTGTCCAGTAATTAGATTTATTTGGTAATGAAAAAGACAAAGAAGAAGGACACCTTGGAGGTGTAGTTGGTAGCATGGCACAAGTCAACATGATTGATTTAGTTGTGGAAGATGATATTTTGTGACTCAGTTTATCTTTTCTTTCTTTCTCTTTTTCATTTTCTCTTTTGTTTTTCATTTTAAGTTGCTCCTCTTGGACTTCTTTTGGTGAGAGATATTTTAGTGTGACCTTATGCCCATGGAAGGTGAAAGAGATTTTGTTGGTAAGGCCATCATGAAGGGTTTTCCTATCAAATTGTCATGGCCTACCTAAAAGAATATGAGTAGCTTCCATAGGGAAAACATCATACAAGACCTCATCCTTATATTTACCAATAGAAAAGGCTATGAGGACTTGCTTATTCACTATGATCTCCCCCTCTTCACTTAACCATTGATGTTTATAGGGCTTTGCATGAGAGATGGTAGGTAACCCAAGTTTGTCTACCATTCTTGTGCTTGCCACATTTGCACAATTTCCCCCATCCACAATTAAGGAGCACAACTTATCATTAATGAGGCACCTAGTGTGGAAAATGTTTTCCCTTTGAGTTTCATCAAAAGGTTTTAAAACTTGACCTAGCATGCGCCTCACTACTAATAAGTCTCCTTCGCATGGGCTCTCACTTTCTTCCTCACTTGGGGATCTAGAATGGCTACGGGACCTAAATCTTTGGGAGTTGTGGTCACTCATGACAACCCCTTCTTTAACCATCATGTTTCTTTTTTAAGGACAACTAGATGCAATGTGCCCAAAACCTAAACATTTAAAACACTTTCTACTTGAGGTTTAGGTAGGTGACTTAGGTGTTGAAGTGGGGGGATTAGAATGTTTAGGGTTGTAAGTGGAATCTTTCTCAACATTTGAAGGGAAAGTTTTGGAAGAAGTTTTGTTTTTATTTTTCCAAGAAGATTGGTAGTAGTCATCATTATGAGAGTTTTTGAAATGATTTTTCTTTGAAAGTTGGGTTTCAACCTTGATGGCAAGGTGAACCAATTTTTCTAAAGATGAATACTCTTAAAGTTCCACCACATCTTGGATTTCCCTTCTTAGTTCACTTACAAATCTAGCCATTTTAGATTCCTCACTTTCATGCATATCAATTTTGGTTAAAGTTGTTTCAAGCTCTTTAAAATAATCATCAACACTTTTTGTTCCTTGTTGAAGTCATTGGAGCTTAAACAATAGTTCCTTCCTGTAGTGAGGAGGAACAAACCTAGAGTGCATGCATAACTTTAAATCATCTAAAGAGACCATGGTTGGCCTCTTGTTAAGTCCAATGTCCATTACACTTTTATGCCACCACTACATGGCATAGTCTAAAAATTCTAAGGAGGCTAACTTGACTTTTTGGTCTTCTTGGACCTCATGTACATTAAAAATTTGTTTTACTTTAGCCTCCCATCCTAGGTAAATGCTGGGATCACCTTCCCCACTAAAACTATAAATTTTTACATAAGGCAAGAAATGTTAGGAGCATGGTGTGGATGTTGGCGCCTCTCCTCAAAGTGGTTCAACCTCCAATCTTCTTCTTCCTCCTGGCTACCATATTGAGTGAAATTCCTTGTAGCTTTTTTATGCTCCCATCTCCCTTGTTGTCTTCCATGAGCCGATTCAAGCCTTTGGAGCCTCTACTCCATTTGTCTCATTTCTTCATCCTTTTGTGCTAGGAATGTCTTTTGGGGAGATTGGGGTTTTGATGGCTCCCCTAAAGAAAGATGAGCCACAATTCACAAGTGAACAAACAATTAGTGAAATAGAAGTTAGAAAATACAGTCTTAAGTTTGCGTCACTTTTGGTGAAAAGAAAATCAAGAGGAGCACGCTCAAAACACTCAAAAAGAAATTTTATCCTCTCACAAAGGTCTTTCTTGAGGTTGAAAACTCTCAAATGAAAAAGGTCAAAGCCTTAAACACTTGATCTTAATGTAAACCACAACAAAACTTAAGAAAGAAATATAAAAGACAATCAAGAAAAGCTTAAGCAGGAAAAACTAAACCAAATTTGAGAAAGAAAATATGACAAAACTTGAAAAGGAAGACAAGCAAGAAAAAGGCACACAAAAAGACTCTAAGATACTTACTAAACTTTTAACAATGAATCTTTTTCTTTAGAAATTGTTAAAACAAAAGGATAAAAATTCCAAAATGGTTGAAATCAATTTGCCAATCAAGTGGAATCCAAAATTTTGAAAATGTTGCTCTTTGAAAGATTGGAATAAAAAAAATAGCTTGCGTAAATTTCTTTTCTCTTTTTTTTTATACTTGTTCTTGGATTATGGAAATGAAATGTCCATGGTTTTTATCATGCATATTTTCATATAACTCCAATTTTCACAAAAAGTTTGGGATTCAAAATAATTGATCACTTGAAATCTTTTGCTTGGAACTTAAATCTACTTCTACTAAAACAAGTTTCTAATTACTTATAACTTTAACAATTAAAAGCAAGTAAGTAGAGGCAAAATTATAAGGACTCCTAGAACCCTTAAGAACATATGACTCAAGGCAAATAGGTAATAACAAAAGAATACATAAAGGAATATTCAAAAAGCGAAACAAAGCTATTGAATAAGGTAAAATGCCGAATTTAAAAAAGCAAGAAAGTAAATGACTGAAATTAAAAGTGCTTGAAAGTAAAGACAAAATTTAAAAGTACTTGAATGTAAAGACAAGGAATTAGAGATGCAAGAAAGTAAAGTGCCAATCAACTCTAAACAAGATAAGCTCAAAAACCAAAGCTCTGAATACCATATGATGTGAGTTGATTTTTAAATGTTTTCATTTAAGGTGACACTTTACTTTAAGATTGAGATTATAGGGGTTAATGGTGATGGCCTTAGGAAAATTCCCACTGGACACTAACTTAATCAAGTGGTTAAGTAAGTGTGAAGGTGCATTTCACAAAGGCAAAGATAAAGACATTGTATGGTGACATGTATGCAATTGCCGAAATAAAGAAGAAAACTAGGAAACATTAATGGAAAGGAAACATGAAGGAAGTGGAAGAAGAAACTTATGAAGATGGTGGTGGGAGGTCACACCACTTGATGGGTGGAAACCACCAAGATAAGTGTTAGGCCACCACTTGAGAGTTTCATTCTCATCAAGATAAGATCAAAAGGAAAATGAGACAATACTCACTCAAGCTCTCACAATATTTGTGTAGAGTAACTTTTCTATTCAATTTCAACATATAAAATACAATGGGTAGGCCTCATATTTATAGGTGAATGAGCCTTGGAAAACAAGCAAGAGGGTAGGGTGGGAAAAGGGAAAAAATGGGCAGCCTTAGGGTTTGACTAAGTCAAACCCGCATTCCAGGTTTGTCATTCTAGTAACTAGGTCAAATTGTCTTCCTAAAGGGCTAGGAACAATACACGCTCTATTATGTTAAAGGCACCTTATTCTAGCCTATCTTTGCTATTTGGACCCCTAAAGTGAACCCAAATTATTTACAACTTGTTTTTTTTCTTTAAGAAGACTAGTAGGAAGAACATTTAGATGCTCTGGTTTGTGTCCATTTCTTCCTCTGGAGAGGTTTGTTAAATCCTTGGTGAAGTCTTCACTTGATTGTTGAGATGACTTCTCATAGTGTACATCCTTGGTCATCTCTCTGTTCGCTTGGTTTGCATCACTATCACAATATCAACATATTCTATCTTGAAATGAGATTTCTTGTCTTTCTAATTTCTCTTTTTTCTAAATACAACTGGAAGTAATCCTTTTTATGGCAATTAAAACACCCAACATCTGCATGTTATTTGACAAATATTTTGTTTGTTTCTTCTCCTTCTACTCCTTCTTCTTCTTACTTGTTGACTTTGAAACATTCACAATCAGCCCATCATCGTCTGTTGTAGGCTTTTGAGTTTTTGTAACTCTTTATTTTTGATTGAGTTGTGCACCTCCTCTAAGTAATGGTTTGTTCCTTACCGAACAACAAAATGTTCTTGAAATGCTTAAACACCTTCAGCAAGGCGTTAAGAAGCAGTAAAGTCTCTTGCAACTTCACTTTTATGTTCTCTAGATCATCCAAATTCTTGTTGAAATTTGTTCGCTTCTCCACCATTGTTCTTGGCAAACAAAATTTGTTTGCCAAAAACTTAGTCATATACAATTACTCAAGTTTCATTTACATCGATACATTAATCATCTCCTTAGCAACTTCCCTTAATGCCTTATCACCAAGACACAAAATTATTGTGTTCCTAACTTTGTTTATCATGTCGTCAATCTTTTTCTTCTAAGACATATAAACACTAAAAATGTGTCTCACCCCTTAGAAAAAATAAATTTCTCTATATATAGAAGTTAACAAAAAAACGTCAAGAGACTTAAGCCTAAACATTCCATACAAGCATTAAAAGATAACAAATGAAACGGTTTATCCAAACTTAACATTATTGGACATTGACAATATTTTTTTATATTCTTCTTCATATGATCATGATTTAAAGTCAATTACCATATAGGCAATTGAAGTGGTTGTTGCTTTGGAGACTTTTCATGAAGCAATGTGAAAATTTGTAAAGAATAGTTCAACAAAAAAAATATCATCAAAGATTCCTAGACCGTGCAAATACATATTATTTGTGTTGCTATACGCCAACTAAGATTTGAAGTATCTTATGGTGATGTTTGCATCCAGGTATGAGGCACCACATTGTCCACATGTTGAAAGTTAGTTAGGTGAGCATTTCCTATAAGTAGGACATTGTAACATTACTTATAGTATGAGTTCAGTTAGTTAAAAAGTTGTTACAACTATTAATTAAGTGATAGCTGGAATTTAGTGAAAGAAAAAAAGTTGTAATCTTTATATTGATAATGAATTCTAACTTACATATATAAATTGAAGCTACTTAACACTTTAATCTCTTGAGATAATCTTCTAGTGATTTTTTGTATTATATCAATTATCGGTTTATCATTGTTTAATAGACTATCTTCCAATAAATTTATTATATTTAACTTGGAGTTATGTTAGGTTCATTGAACTATTGTAAATCCGTTCAATCATTAAATTGAATTCAGTATTTACTAGTGCAAAATGTATAAACAAGTATGGTTTATTTAGTGCAGCTTTGCGTTCAAACATTTTCGTTAAAAACACGATGGTATTTTTGTAATTAAGTTCATTTACAAGTGCGTTTATTAGTAAAGTCGCACTTGTAAATCAAGCATTTGGATTTACAAGAACAGCTTTACTAATAGCCGCCTTCTTAAAACCTTTTTAACCCTAATTCAAAAATGTGCCACTAACGTTTTGATACTCTCCTTTCTCTCGCACTTCGTTTCTCTTATATGCTTCCTCCATTAACTGTGCTTTCTCTTTTCTTCCTCTCTTCTTTGCATTGTCTCCGTGCCATCAGTAAGCATTGTCTTCCTCTTTTCTTCTTCACCATTGATTTTTGTATGTTTTGCGTTTCTCTTATGTTTTTGTCTTATGTCCTTGCTAAAGTCATGCTTCATTGGGAAGGTTTTTGTTTGTTTTCTGTTGTGCCTTCCTCGTCGCTATTTTTGCCTTGCTCCGTCATATATTTGTGTTTCATTGGGGAATTTTTATTTGCGTTTTTTGGACTTTCATGGGATGAAATACGAAGAGATAAGATATGGATGCACCAAGAGATCAAAAGAAATGCTAAAATAATGACCACGTTCTTCAGAAAAGATCAAAGTTGAGAACTTTGATTTGAAACGCAATCAACAGCAAAAAAGAAAAAAAAAACCCTAAACGCCTCTCGTAAATGCGATTTATAAATGCGGCTATGTAAATAGCCGCATTTATAAATCGCATTTACGAATGCGGCTATATAGTCGCCTTCCTATCTCTTTGATTTACAAATGCGTGTTCATCAAATGCGGTTATATAGATATCCTTATAAATGTAAAATAGTCGCACTTGTTTTGCTTTTCTACACAAATAATTACATATATGCACTATAAAATTCTTGTGGTAGAAAATAAGCAATCAGTAAATAAATAATTAAATAAGTATATAGCTGTCTTTAATATATATGATTGCATAAGCACTACCAAAAATAAATTATTACAAGAAAAACCGCATGAGTAAAGAATTTTCAATTGAGAGACAAAAAAATAATGTGATAAATTTATTCCTTGCGTTTTGGTCCATAAAGTTGTATCCCTCGTTTATTCAGGGCTTGTCTAGGTCTCGAATTCAGCTCTGCATGCTGCATAGAGTGAATCACACAAAGGTAAACACTTTTTGCTTTAATTTTAATTTTGATTTTGATCATTAGTGCAGTAAATGAATACTTACATCGTGGACAGCCTCTCTAAGTAAATTCACTTGTGCCCTCGACACACTTTTTATCTGATGAACATCAAGGTTTAAAGGTTTAATTAAAGAGGTAATTACGATGATTCATTCAATAATTTTTACTTGTGAAAAAAAAGAAGAAAATGTGCCTTTGAAATAATTGAACTCTACCTTTTTATTGATAGTCCAAATGACACCTTCAGTGCAAGGAGGGACAGTGAGGGAGCCAATGTACCTGTAGTACTTCTTCCCACCCAACTTTATTTCTGAGGGATCAAACACCCCAATTTTCTTTTCTACTTCATTCTCACCCATGCTTTTTATAATCTCTGACAACTGAAATATTTTCACAGATACTTCTTATTATGATTCAGGAAAATAAATTCATTTATTATTCCTATTTAGATTTTAATTAACTCGATTAACTGTAGCTGACTTAAACAACTCACCTTGCTGAGAATAGGATCGGGTCGACCAATCTTGAACAGAATTCCAACAACAGCAATCTTTGTTTTTCCATTTTTGCTTTTGCTTTCATGAACCATGTGGAGCTCCAAATCATACCTAATATTGCAGGTTTTTGAAAGAAAAATTTCAACAAATTAAATAAGAAAAAAAACACTTAGGTTTAATATAAAATACTGAAAGTTGACTTTAATCAAGAGGGGAAATTCTATAGTTTTAAGTGAAAAAACAGCCCAACAATCCATAAAATAATATGAGCAAGAAGAGTTATTGTATATTAATATATGATATATATATATATATGAATGTAATACTTTATATTATAATTAAAAGTATCACCACCATACGAAAAACAGTATAAAGACAATGATTTTGAAGCAAGACAAACCTCCTTCCATTGATGGTATGTTCGGAAGGTGAGTGCCAATGGCACTGATGCAGAAAAAAATCCGTGGCGTTGATGTTTATTGATCCAGCATCTTCTCCCCATTTCAGCTGCAACCGTTACGTAAATTATAAACTAAAATATTTCATATTTTAATCAAAGTTTAAGTGACCAACCAAATTTAAATAACATGGATATATCAAATATCTTATTAGGTAGCTATGAGACGAAGGACAGTTAGTTTCTTATACATGTTGAGCTGTATACAATTCAGAAAACCTATACTCAATAACAAAAAATATTATTTTATCTTTTATCAAATTTAGGACAGCTTAAATAAATAAGTAATTAACAACCCATGAGTATACAAATCACATTTGGTTCTGTTATTTTATGCAAATCGTTCATAGCCACGTACGTTAATTTAATTGACCTAAATTAATGTTTGAAGGCATGTGTGCAAGACAGATAAGAAAACATTGTCAAGATGCGGGAAGTACGAGATTCTTTTTTTTCAACAATAATTCTACATTTCCTATACTTTTGTTTTTCTAATTATTAAATAAAAATATGTGTGTTACCTGTATTTTTATTATTTATCGGATTAAATTAAATAAAAATATGATTCTGAATTAAATTTGTCGGATTTATCTATTTTCTCATCCTAATATGAGTAAGAGAGATATAACAGACAGTTTTTTTTTTCTTTGTCTTCTTCATTATGTTTTCTTATATAAAGTTTTCTCTTTTATCATTACATTCTCATTCTTCTTTCTGTGTTTTTATTTGTCTGCTTACAGCCAAACAAACAAAGAAAAAAAAGTGAGAAATGTAATAAAAAAAGAGAAACAAAAGAAAAAGTTGATGTAAGAAAAAAGGAACAATTATAGCCTTTCGAAATTGTTAACCTAATGTTTTTGTACATCTAAGTATCTATCATGAACCATGAGAATGCATTCATCCGTTTTCAGCATTTTCAGATGAGAGGAGAACCAACACCAATTCCAGAAAACTGTTACAAAAAAGTTGTTTGATTCTTTCTTTTTTTTAATTTAAAACAGAAAATAAAGTTAGAATATATATGTTTGAAGCATGTTTTTGTTGATTGGTTACCTCAATATCATGGCCTCTGTTCTTGACAGTGGCATTCTGGGGCTTATAGTGCTTCTTTAGCTCCCCCAACTTTGGCACCACTTTCACCCTGTGGCTTGATAAATCGATTGGAGACTGCATTTTCCCACTTTTACATGTTTCCCATTCCTTCTTCAGTTCTCCCCAGCGTGAGGGACCCTTCTCACTCCCTTTTAAGTAATCAAACTCACTCTCATCCTCTGCAAAACATCATATAAATCTTCATCAACACATCAAAATGATGCATGAATCAAAAGAAAGAAAACTCAAACACTTGTTCCACTTACCAACTTCCTGTGCACTAATCCATGGTGTTGAATGGAGTACGATGATTGCAAGTATTATCAGATTTGGAAGAAAAACTCTGCACCTGCTTTGATGATTCATGTTAATGAAGATTGAGATTTCCAAAGTTCAAAGCTCAAGAAGATGAAAAAGGCTGATTCTCATAAATATGTAATTGAAGGACATTAGGGCATACTATATATACACTTTGGCAGGCATTAAAATGTTTAAGGTTTGGTGAGAGAAAGCGAAACTTTCTAAGTCAAACACATCAAATTTCCGTTTTCAAGTCTAATTTTTCTTCACTTTTATATTTAACTACCATAATTTTTCAAAAAAAATTCACATTTTACTATTATATTTTTTATTGTATATAGTTTACCAATCCATATAATATTTAACAACATATACTCATGTCAAGAAAATATTTTTAAAAAATCAAACATCATTATCTTATACTCATTTATATAAAACATATTGTCCTTCTGATATGGTTTCATATTCTTTAAAAAAAAATTTACCGATGTACATATTGATAAAATGTTTGAAAATAAAAAAAAATGTGAAAAGAAAAAGCTTAAAAAGTAAATTCGTGAAATTATAATAAGAGAGTGGTTAAATATATGATTTTTTATTGTTTCCCTTTGTCCTATTTGAAATGTGAACTCAGAATCTTTTGCACGCACAAGCAAACGTCTGAATCCAACAAAGAGTTGTTGTCCATTTTATATCATTAATCCTGGGGAAAAATGAAACATAAGTAAACGCTATATAACAAATTCAATTCCATGTTTTCTTCCTTTTTCTTTTGGAGCACATCTAACATTTAACACACAACAAAATATATAGGCTGATTAAAAAAAAAACAATGTAACATTATTTATCTCCTTTGATACTGTCTAGTTGATAAAGCATTGAATATATGCTCTATTTCTTTTTAATATAGGAAATAATTATATAGAAATAAAATCATTTTGTCTAGGTTAATGTGATACTTGCTCTAGATCATATACAACAGATAATCCATCTAAGTATTCGGTTATATAATTAGTCCGTCTAATGGAAGAGAACATAAGACTGTTTATTAAAGACTATCTCTAATATTGATAAAAATAAATTTTTTAATTTTATTTGTTAATATTATATAAAGACATTTCATAATATATAAGTAGGTGTAAATTTTATCTTATCTCAGTATGGTCAATTTAGACTTAAAATTCACTTTCTTAAGATAATATAAGAGTTAACTCTTTTTATCAGCAGAGAATAAATAAAATAAAATAAAATGAGATATTTCAGGGGTGTCCCAACTCTTATACAAAAAACTCAAAACAAGTTTCCTAGCACCCTACCAACTAAGGATCCAACATACACTACAATAACCAAAATTATATACCAGATCAAGATATAGAAACCCAACAAATACAATTACATCAACCCATCAAAGAGATCACACCCTCAATATAGGACATACATCCAACAACTAAACAAGATCTTTGCCAACAGGCTGAAGTGCGCCACATAACCAAGTGTCAAACTCGACAAACCGATCCTGCGAGAAGGAAACGTAAACCGGAAATAACCCACCAAAGAGATCACACCCTCAATACTGGACATAACATCCAACAACTAAGCAAGATCTTTGCAACAGACTGAAGTGCGTCAAATAACCAAGTGTCAACATTAACAAACCGATCCTGCAAGGAGGATACATAAACCAAAAATAACCTGCAAAAAGCACACAACAATTTCCCAAACTAAATAAGTAACCATAAACACCACATATCAATCTCTCAAAGCTCATACACCATAAAGATTCCAACACCAGACCGAAAAGCATAAATCAAATATACTTTCCTTTACCGCAGTCCAAGAACAAAATCATCAACCCGACCCTGCCAGGTAGAAAAAAAACCAAGAAAACCTGCACAAACACACCATACCTTCCAAACCTGGACAAAAACATTAAACAAGAAACACCAAATATCAATTTTTCAAATACCTCATACAACATTGAGGTTCCAAACATCAGCCTGAGTAAGAAAAATTAGCCACACTTTCCTTTGTCGTGACCCAAGACCAAGTCTTCCTTTGTATCATAGTAAAAACCTCCACTGGGTCTACACGCTCATTCTCAAACAACCATATTCCTATGATTTCAAATTTCACTTACAATACCTACCCAAATACCCCCTCCCCAACACCTAATAATAACATGTTTCAAACCTATAGGTTTAAACATCTTAAAATGCATTTGTGCATCACAATGTAGAGACAAAGAAGACCCCAACCACTCGAGACACATTCCCCAAATTCTCCAAGAGACCCTACACTAAAAAAAATGCCTTACTGTCTCTTCCTCCACACCACAAAAGGGACACCGAGCACACACCATAGGTATACCACGTCTCAAGAGATTGTCCTTAGTGGCTATCGCATTACATAACACCTTCCAAGCTGTAAATTGTGACGTCGGTAAAGTCTTTAACGTCCAAAAATCCACGAATGGGTCCCCAACCACTGTAAATTTCTCCCCCAAGAGAATATTATAGGCTGCCTTCACGGAGAAGTTTGTAAAGCCATTTATCGGTCGTATTTTCACCCTCTCTTGTTAACCTCTTATTATCTAATACCTGGAATATAAGAGTCATTTATAATCTATCCTAGCAAGAGTTTATTGGACCGATTAGGTCAACCACTATCGGGTTGTAATCGAATTACCATTATATAGTCAAACGCACGAATTGAAAGTCTAAGTATGATCTCCCTCGAGGCGCTTTCAAACTTCCCCGACCTATTTCTTTTCATATTTGAGGAGGCCGCTGAGGTTGCTTCCTTCATTGCCCTTCTCTGGGCTTCCGCATTCTCCTCAATGCTCATATATCTTGCCGCCCTGACCCGTAGTTTATCCATCCTTGGGGGGGGGGGGGTTCTCAAGCCTTTTTGTCTCCCCTTGCACGACATTATGTAAGGATGTTGAGGTGGCGGCCATGGGCTTGCAATCTGCGAACCTGGCAAGGAACCTGCCACAAAACGTCTCAAATGAGTCTACCGAGTTTCTAGGCAGATAGTAGTACCATTCCAAGGCCATCCCGGCTAGAGTGGTGGGAAACAATCTGCAATGCACGTCCATGTCCATCGATAATAGTTGAGTTTGGGTCATATGGGCCTTAACATGTGCCTCGGGATCTGAGGTCCCCGAGTATTTCTCCAGATTGGGCCAACTCCATCTCTGGGGCAATTGGGCCCTCATAACCTCATCCGTGAAGGGATGAAAACTCCTTAGGTTGGTCCTCATTATGCGATTGATCAACGGGTCAGGAAATGCCTTGAAGGGTTGATGCTCGTGCCACGACTCCCTTGCCCTGTTCTCCATTGTGTGGAGCTCTGTGGGGTTCCTCTCCAGGATGATTTTTTTGTGGGAGTGCGAGATATCGACCTCTCCTGTTGATTCGAGTTTTTTCGGGGGTCGTCCGGGATTCGGCGATATGCCGAGTGTTGTCGGTCACCCTGAGTGGTAGTGTTATTGTCCCTACGAGCTACTTGATCATGCAATACCAGTTATTATGCCCTGTGTTGTTCTCTTACGAATGCCAAATCTCATTTGGCTCAGGGCGTCTCTCACAGTTCTAGGTAGGTCTTCCTCGTTTGTTCAGGGGGGTCCCCTATCGGTTGATTTGCGTTTTCCTGCTGGATACTCATATTGAGAGTCTATATCCAAATTTTGTAATGGTAAGGTTTTACCAGGTCTCACGGTGGACACCAAATGTTCCTACTGAAAATGAACTCGGGGAGGGCAAATCGGCAAGAACTTCGTGTTCCTTAAAGAATGAGCTTTCATTTGGTCTTCGATAAGAGGGGGAGGTCCACCTGCAAAAGACTTTTTGATGCTTAAGTCAGTAGGAACACAAAGATGATGATAAATTCTTAACAAATAGCTAAAAGTAAGAGTATATAATAGAGTTTAATGTATCCTCTTATCGAGAGAGTCATCACCTATTTATAGGTCTTGTTAGACTCAGACCATTAAGAAAAGCATTAAATGGTTATCATGAGATATAAATGGAGTAACCTATAACTGCTAGTAACTTATAACTGATTTATTGTCTGACTTATGTGTCTTAAATATAATATTAAACGGGCAGCTCTTGTCTGATTTATGTGTCTTAAATATTATATTAAATTAGCGGTTATTGGTCTGAATGTACCTTATTGTAATTGGGGTATGTACACTAACAAAAGTTTGTTGGACTGATCAGATCACTCCCTATTAAGTCAAAATCAGATCATTCATTATATAGTCAGATGTAACAATATAAGTAGATGCAAATCTTATGAAACAATTTTATAAAATTAAGTTAGAATTATTATTATAAGAAATTCTAATTATTTGTATGTAGTTCAAATTATTAGATTGTTAGGTAGAAGGTGGATAAAAAAAGTTGAGCCAACCTAATTTCACACTGATTTTACGTAGAATTATACATGCACTCAGTGAATGGTAGTTGTTGGATAAAGATCAGATGGCTCAAATTTTAAATGTGTATGGGTGGTCTACTCTTTGTTCTTTATGTTTTCTTCATGTTGACCAAATTTTGATCCCATAATTAGTTGGTTGATAATGTAATGCGTGGAAAGAAAATTGAATTGTAGAGAAACCGAATTGGAGGTAACTTTAGTAGGTGGTGGTGTTAGTTTGAAATTTGAATGTGTAGTGAAATAGTAAATAAATAATTAAAAACATTATTCTCAAGAGAAGATTGATTGTATCTCTTCATCTCGTACACGTTCGGACTCATTACGCGTTTTTTCGTTTCCCGTTAACGCGTTTATTTGTATGCATCCTGTAAAAGTTAATTTATTTATGATATATTAAGTAAACGTAGTTTATTCTTTTTCCTTTAACTACCATCATTACAATTTGGTCGGTAGAAATCAATTCAAATTCTTCTTTTAAAAGTTAAAATTGACTGAAAGTTAACGTCACTTTGTTTACTAATCAGTTTTTTAATATTAAAACACTCTCAAAATGCAAGCTATTTAAAGAATGAAAGAAAAAAATGTAATTAACAACTGAGACTAAATAGTTTCATAAATACCCACATAAATTCTTAAGTTATTGGGACGCTCCAAAATGGACAGTTGCTACAATATTTTTAATAATTTCATTTTTCAATCATTTATATGTAAGAATTATATAATTTTCTTTTACTTTTTTAAATACATTTGCTTTAATAATTTATTTTAGAAATTTTATTGCTTTCTTTTACTTTCCTGTATTATTTAATTTATGTATTGTTATTTGTTTTTACTAGTAAATCTTGGTTAACTATTGTTTCGAAGAAAATTTTTATTTATAAAAAAATTTGTGAGCATGCAATCATATTCAATTTATAACCATTGAACACATTTTTCTCAAATATTTATTAGATTGTGTTGGTTTTTGTTGACAAAATTCACTGAAAAGACTTAGTAACACTTGTTAGATAAAAATGTTTTAAGCTTACATTTGAGTTTATTAAATTTGTGTGTTTTCTTTAAACTAAAATAATGTAGATAATTTTCTTATGACATTTTAACAAACTCAATTTAGAGACATTCGCATGTTGCCAACAAAAGTGACTTTAATAATATAATAAACAATATTCAAAGTAAAACCATATTGGGTGATGACGAATTTGCTGATCTACTTAAGTAACTTTATATTTATTTATTTTTCTTTATTATCATCATAAGCAAGTAACTTTATATATCATATATTTTCTTAATGCCTAAAACTGGGTTGATAAGGGTTCAAAGAGAGAGAAGTTTGATTTTGCGTGCTTACTTATAAATTTTCAATTTCTGAATACTTATAAGCATGTATAAAATTGATAATTACGTCAAAATTATGAATTTTTAAACATTCTAGACTAAAATTGCAAACTTAAAATTAGTGAAAGACTTAAATTTCAATTTAGTAAAATTGAGACATGCCGTCTAATAATCATGAAAATGGTTGTACAAAAAGAATTTAATAAAATATTTGTACAGGTATGAGTTATAATTAAATATTTAGTTCTTGACTTGTTTTGTGTCTCAAAATATTGGGTTGGTAAAAGCACGAAAGAGTTGAAAGTTTGAACCGCAAGCACGCCTTGTTGAAAGAAGAATCCAAGAAATTTCTATATTAAGTTATCTACCCAACCCAACTAAGAAATTTAGCAAAATGGAATAAATAAGTTTCATTTGTTTTGTTGTTGTGAAGCATAACAAAGTATAATAATCTTTATCTAAGGAAATATATTATATATTCTCGAAGATCAGAAAGGTACATGCAAACCTGTCATCTTATAAATCTTCTGGAGATCAAATATTTTAAGGTTAACTCCAGCAAGAAGGGAGCAGCCATGACGAAACCCTAGGGATCTTTATGGCTGGAGTTGGTGGAAGAAAAAATAAGTCCATAATCAAAATTATGGGAGTGGGATTGAATTGGAATTCATAATTTTAAGTGTTTTACTTTTAGTTCTGAATCCTAAATTGTAATATAAGTGATCTAAAGTGGTTTGGTAAAAGTTCAAGATGATGGTGATCAAGTTTCTGTGTTCATTGTAGTCGTCTTGTTTACTAAGATAAATCCATAAAATTTCATCACATGACAAAGATAAGGTGATATGTTAGCTCACTTTTATTTTGATAGATTTTATTAGGATGAGCTATAGAACCAATAAAACAAACAGATGTTGGAAGGGATGAAATTGAAAATAGAAGAGATAGCGGTTAATATTCTATAATAAACTTATGATACACTTTTCTTATGTTAATCAAAAACACAAAATATATTCATCTTAAAATGTATTCTGAACTCTTTTGAAATTAAATTTTGCTAAAAAGGAAATTAGGAAGTTAAGTGTTCATAGAAATATCATGAAGAAATTGGTTATTTTGAGAGTTTTAGGCATCAATATTGTTCATATATATATATATAGATGGAGATTTCAATAGGAGTATTCTAATAAAAAAACTAATTATGAAAATATGTTATACAAGAAGTTTACAAGATACTAGCGAATTAGAAAGAATGATAACTATTATTTGCAAGAAAAACGAGTTTGATAGAAGTTATTCTTAGTTCACTATTAGTTCACTATCTTTATTACGAGTATTCACTACAAAAAAATATGTAAAAAGTGGCGGTTTTAATATGGCGGTTATTAATAACCGCCACAAGTTTCAGTATAATACGTCATTTCATTAACCGCCATAATTATCTTTCAAATTATGTCATTT
>Ga0123342_1004975_pt1 | contig 19756 bp, 15 predicted proteins | sample Turbeawhitnodule_FD_89960 | JGI IMG/M metagenome (GOLD analysis project Ga0123342, IMG submission 89960) | Root nodule microbial communities of legume samples collected from Mexico - Turtle bean Mexico white nodule | ecosystem: Host-associated > Plants > Roots > Nodule | place: Mexico: Nepantla... | reverse complement strand
GGGGGGGGGGGGATGTACGTTTTTCATATTTCTACTAGAACACCAAAAATATTAGCATTGACTTGAGCGTGGAGTGCAATCGCAGGTACCCCCGACTGGCAGAGCACACGCAGCGAGAAGAACTAAAAAGAATTAGAAGACTACAGACACATCAACAAATTGTGTACCGAGTAGACATGTATTACCTAGGCCCCATCATTCGTACAAGTACAATCTACATTGCTCTCTCAGTGACATTGTTGGCGTTAATCACTGTTACACCCTAACTATTGTGGTGTCTCGTCGCTTGTAGCCATGTGTAGCATCGACATAGTTGAAATTTGGTAGTTGTTGGACGAGTTCTGATTTGATATTTATTGTTCAATTACTTATGATCCTTAGTTTTTGTTTAGTTTGATTGCTTTTGATGTTTATGAATTTTGAGTATATATAAGTTATTTAAGTTTTAGTCGATGATTATCCACATGTGAGAAACTAAGAATGGCGGAATGAAGAAATAAAAACATTGAAGGATCTAGACGTATCTGAATCACTGGATGCGAAGATTTGGGTTGGAAAACTCCACTGATAATACAACCAGAAGTCATTCCTCTTGCATGGGAAGGTTGCAAATTTAGTGAGTCTTGTGACTGAGTGTTGAACCTTTAGTTAATTACAAGTTGTGATTTCTCATATCTTTTGTCTAGTAGAAAAGGGTTCAATCCTATCTCGGATTTCAAGGTTTAGGCCACTTTGAAATTGACAATGGTTTTTCTAGATTTTTCACTTATTCGTTTATCTATAGTTCTATCTTTTTGTTGGATTATGTGGAGTTGATACAAAAACTCTCTCTCATGATACTCATGATAAGAGAGAATATGGCATTCCCAAAAAGTAGTCTTCAATTCATTGGAGTATTTAATTTGAACCTCATGGTATGTTATTAAAGCATACTACCAATACATTGTTTGTCCTTAAAAGCTTAGTGTAGACAATGACACATTTATTTCTTCCTTAACATGGTGGCTAGCAAAGATTTGCTCTACCTTCATCTCTAGTCTAAAAATTTGTCTATGCCATTTCTTCCATAAAAGGGAGGAACGTCCACCCTTTGTTCTCTTGGGAAATGTTCATACCCAGGTCTATGATGATATTTAAAGTGTGGTGAGTAAAGATCTTCATTATAACACTATTCAGACTGCTCCCAGATTGAGAACTCTTTCTTCTTCTAAGCATAGGTTCCTTTTCTTCATGTTCCTTGCCTCTATTTTTATTAGATCCTATTTACACCTTCATTTCCTTGAGTTCATCAAATTTTCTATATGTCCTATCTTGTCATTTTTTTTTTAAATTTTCTTTCAAAAACCTAAGTTCATCTCTCCACCCATACTGTCTCTACCTTTGGTTCCTTATTACTACCTTGAACACCATGCATGCATATGATCACTCATTTTGAACTAAAAATAAACAATTTTAGAAAAATCGATTCAAGTGATAAATTTTTTCACAAATAGATTTTTTAATTTGGAAGTTCCTATCAAAGTTAAAGAGTCAATGTTTAATTGAGTTGACTCCCAGGAAAGAGTGATGAGTCACTTAGACAGCTTAAGTATCAATGTCTCTCCTACCCAAAGATTCCTCAAATAGACTTAACCAATCTTTCTCAAAAGAAACTCAAAACAATATTTCCCAGTTGTGTGTGTGCATGACTTTCTAAGGATCAAAAGAAGATCAACTACAAAAATGGAGAGATACACCCTAAATATCATGAAGACTTAGAAAAATAAAAGGAATGCAAAAAATTAACAAGAAGAAATTAAAGTAAAACAAGAAAATCTATATGAAATTCCTAAGTGAAAATGCAAGTGACACTTTGAGATTCTTGATATATTTTCACAAGACTAAACGCTTACTTTTACAATGTTTAATTTTGGGATTGCTTTGTAATACAATATGATTTTTTTTTTTTTTTTGTTTGATCTTTGTAGCTTGACAAAATCTTCATTTTAAGTGTTTATCACTCTTCTTTTTGAACTTCCACTTGTTTATTCTCTAGAGAGTGATAATCCTTAGCTTGATATTTTTCTTCTCCAAGATGCTACCTACCAATGTTAGTAGCTTAGACGATAAAGCTTCCCAAAAATTACTTAAAAACTTCACATCTTTATCAAACACAATAATTTTGGATAAACCATGCAACCTGACAACTTCTTTGAGTTCTTAAGTCATTTTACTAAAACACTCTACTACCACAAAAATAGAATCATAACCACTTTGTGTTCTTGGAAGTCCTAAGACAAAATCCATACTAATGTTTTCCAAAGGGGTGCTAACTATAGGGAGGAGAGTATAGAGTCCATGAGGCATAATTTTAGATTTAGCTTGTAAACAAGCTATATGTTTAGAACAATGCCTTTGAACATCTATTGATTACGATGTTGTCGAAAATTTATCTTTGCAAAATAAAATCTTAAACAATACTAGGATGGGTGACCTCTTGGAAGTCCTAGTGTTGCATCTCTTTTTCTTTATAATTAGGTTTAGTCTACTTATGTATTGTTTTTGATAACATACGAGTTTTGGTATAATCTCCCCATATTTTTATATTTTTTTTAATAATAATATTTTTTTTCATGTGATGTGATGGTAGATGATTGTTGTTATTTGAGGTGTCAGTCTAGCTAAGATGCTAAGTTGTATAGTGATGCCTAACATGAAAACTTTTATAAAAAAAAATCAAATTTATTGAATTTTTTTTTAAATCTTAAATATTTTTTAATAAATAATAAGAAATATTTAATTATTTGTCTAAAATTATTTTTGGACTTTAATTATAAAAATACTTAAATTTGATGGTCTAAATACTTCTTATAAGTAATTATTTTTTTGAAAAAACAATTCGGTAAAATATTTATGGTAAAGAAAATTTAAATTTTCTTATTTTATTTTATAAAAAACTTTTGATATTTGTGCATTGTAAGTAGTATATTTTATTTTGACAATTTAAATTTAGATTTCATTTTCTAATTTGCTAAAGTTTATTTATCCATTTAAAATAATATTAAAAAAATCATATAAGTTATTTAATAGAAACTAAAAGTACTACAATAAAAAGAATAGAAAATATATAACAATTGGATTTTAAACTAATTACTTATTGTATTAATTAAATAAAAAAATATTATATATATATATATATATTATTTTTTCACATGTTTTATTTCATATATAAATTTACAAAAACAGACATTTTAATTATATACTAAGTTTTAATAAAAAAAATTCATATATAGATTAAATTAGATGTATTTTTAATTATATTATATATAAAGATAATTCGTTTTTTCATTATATTGTAAAGAAAATGATAGAAAGAACTAAATTAAAATTTCTATAAGAAAATATTTTTAAAAGGACAATTTTATACATTAGAAAAAATATTTCTTATATATTTTATTTTATATGAAATTGAAATAAAATATAAAAATAAAATAAAACAACGTAGAACTATATAATTCAAGTAATTAAAAAATAAGTGAAATAAAAGAAATAATTAATATAAAGTAAATTAGAATAAAAATAATAGTTATTACTAGAATTTGACTTAAATATTTTATAATAAATAGTAAACAATATATAAACATTTATCAAATTGTTTGTAGACACTATTTAAAAAAAAATTAAATTTGATGATTTAAATACTTTTTAGAATTAATTAAAATTTTTAAAAAAATTGTAAAATATTTATGGTAAAGTAAATTATCATTTTTTTAATTTTATTTTATAAAAATAATTTCAATATTTGTGTATTGTAATTAGTATATTTTGTTTGATAAATTAAATTTAAATTTTACTTTCTAATTTCGTAAAGTTTATTTATGATAACATTGAAAAAATCATATAAATTAGATAAAGTTTGAGATTTTTAAGGAAAATTTTAATATATTTATTATATAATCTTGTTTCTATATATATGTGTATTAAGATGTTGTCTAAAATTTATCTTTATAAAATAAAATCTTAAATAATTTATAAGAAATAGTAAAATATATGTAATGATTTGTATATAAGTATTTTTAGACACTGTTTTTAAAAACTAAAGTTGATGATTTATATACTGTTTATATTAATTTGTGTATTGTAAGAAGACCATACAATTAAGTATATTAATTTTTTTATCACTCAAATAAGCTTGTTAAAGTAATGGTATGGTAGATGCTGTAGGATTATACGCTACTTGGATGGTAGATGACATGTGGGTATTAGATTTTCTTGTTCACCTTCAATTCCTTTATTCCCTTTATGTAATTAATTAAATTATCTGAATATATCTTCTAGTATATCATATATAGTTATTTAAATATGCAAATCTGATGTAATTATCTGAATATATCTTCTAGTATATAATATGCTGTAGTTATTTAAATATGCAAATTAGAAGGCTCGGATTAATAATTTTCTAGTTTGATTTTTCGAATTTATTTAAAAAAATTAATTCCAAAATCTTTGTAACATAATTTAGTGAAAAGAAATCAAAATAAATTATTTCGTTAGGCATAACATTAGGTAGTAAGAAAAGTAGTTGAATAACTATAATAATCATTAAAAAAAAATCAAATTTAAAATAAAATAAAATTAATCATTATATTAACTAAATATTAATTTAAAAATTTAAAAATTATTTATATTTAAAGTAATTTTTATTATTAATAAAAATTTATAAAATATTTTTAAAATTTATATATAAATTAACTATATAAATTTTAGTAATTAATATTTTAAATTATAAATTAGTCATTAAAAATTAATCGATAATAATTTATAATATAAAGTAATGAATAACTAAAATCTCCGTAAATAATGGTTAGATTTTATAAATTTGTATTAATAATAAAAATTATTTTAAATATTAATATTTATTTTAAATTTATAAAATAATTTTTAACTTAATCAAATATTAACTAATTATTTTAATTTTAAAATTTAGTTTTTATTTAATGTTATATAATAATGTAATATAAAATAGTTATCATTGTTCTTTTATTTTTTCCATCCTTTCTATTCAAAAGTAATATAAAAAATAATTTATTCATATATTTTATTTTAAATGTTTCCGTTAGATTTAAAAATAAATAAATACATATATTTTTATTATATAATATTAAATAACTATATAAGAGTTAAATAGATTTTTAGTCTATCTAAAATTAAGGGTTTCTGATTTTAATTCAGTAATTTAAAAAGCAAATATTTCGTTGATTTGATTCCTCCAAATTTTTTTATCACTATTTTAGTATTTAGTATCCTTGTTAAGATATATGAAAAATGTTTATTTTATTAATCTTAAAGAATTTCTTTTGCAACACATACCAATATTATATTACACTATTAGTATTTATCACTTCAAATTATTCTTATTCAATATATAAATAGTTAATTAATATCACATACTACTAAGACTTAAAGTTTTAATTTTTGGTTTTAGAGGTTTAAAGTAAAAGCTTGATTTTTTTTCTACTTCTGCTTTATTAAATAAGCTAAGGAAAATATGTTAAAAATTATAATAAGCAATAATTATTGTATTAAAATAAATAATTTTTCCCAAAAAAATAAATCAAAGAGACTTATAATTCATGAAAGCAAACAAACTCTTTTTTAATTTTTGTTATAACTTCCATTTTTTTATTTTTATTAATTTAGAGTTTATAAAGTCAACATTACATATTTCCATACATGTATTTGAATAATTTTTTTCATCGAATTACATTTTTAAAAATACAACACCATAACTTCAAATAAATGCCCTTAATTTTTGACCAGGATAAAATTTGGTTAGTTTTTAAAATTTTGTAATTACTTTATATTTCCCCCTTAATTTTTTGGGTTCCCCGTGCCCTAATACCTAAATTTTTATAATTTACACAAATATTGCTCGTCCCCTCTTTCTCTTACCCCCAGTCGCCGGCGACAAAGATCCCAGACTCCGACGCCCTTCGCGCCGCCGCCGCTAATTCTCTTAAGCCCGCGACTACCTCTGAAGGTGTGAAGCTGTACTTCCCTGACCAATTCCCAAACGAACGAAGCCCTTTCTCAATCTAGGTATCCCTTTCTCTTATAGCCTTCCCTTGACAACAACAGGCTCTTTGAAGGAATACTTTTTTCACTTAAAAATCCGTTTTTTTATGCAATGTCTTTTTCCAACACGTATTGGAAGCTTTCGACTAGTATAGTTCAGTGGCCTTGTTAACTTCAGAGTTCTTTGGTGTAATGCCTTATTTGAACGTGTTATATTCACTATAGCTGTACCCATCGTTGCATATAGGGGATGGGGTTGCAATTTTTTTTGTCTCGTGGTAGTTACACAGGTGGGTGGGTGGGTGGATACTGTAAGTTCTTAAGCAAAATACGATTTGTTTGGGAATAACTCAAAAAGGGGTTTGATTACAATAATATAGCTAGTCCACGGCCAAATTCCTTGCTTGCTACTTTGTGAATCATAATTAATCCCTTTAATCTGTCAGATTAGATAATATAAAATTCTGATGTGAAGCTGTATGGACAGATTGAAAAAGAAAAGCAATTAGGAAAGCATCATCATTCACCATTGTGAATTTGTACAACTTTCATGAAAAATGTGCTGAGGAAAGCACTTGCCCTATTTGATTCTCCAATTACAGCATATATTTGTGCTATTATTCCTTTCTGCTACATATTAGCACTGCATGTAACTGTTAAGGCCTTTGAGTATGACAGAAGCCTGATTGGTTTTGAACAAGTTAAATCCATTTGTTGTAGTTTAAATCCTATTGTGGACGAAGAACTCCTTTGGCTAGAAGATTGATTTCTTCCCCTTTAACAATCTGAAGCCAATTTTCGTTAAGGAAACTGTTTTCCTTTTTTTCTTCAAATTTTAGTGCAATTCTCTTGGGTTTATTTAATGCTTTTGTTTAGAAACACCACAACACTGAGAATGTTTATGTTTTGAAAATTATCCATAGGTGAGAAACTAAGAATGGTGGAAGAGAATGAAGAAATAAAAACATTTAAGGATTTGGGTTTAGCTGAATCACTGGTTGAAGCTTGCGAAAAATTGGGTTGGAAAACTCCACTGAAGATACAGGCAGAAGCTATTCCTCTTGCATTGGAAGGTTGTCATTTTATTAAGCTTTGTAATTCAATCTGATGTTTACCTTTTTAATTCCGGTTGTGAAACAGGAACAGACAAAAAAATGATAATACTTAGATTTTCAACATGAAACTATTAATATAAATAGATAAATATCATATCTTTTATTGATTGCATTGTTTTTTCAATAGTTTTCCATTCTAATTTCAATATTTTCTCCTATGAAATTGCTTATTTATTTTCGGGGGTTGTCTTTTTTAGGAAAAGATGTGATTGGGCTTGCCCAAACTGGTTCTGGGAAAACAGGAGCTTTTGCTCTTCCTATATTGCATGCCCTCTTAGATGCACCTCGCCCAAAAGATTTCTTTGCTTGCGTGCTGTCTCCCACTAGGTTCGATATTTGATGCCTAATCATGGGCTTGATCATCATATGATTCAAGTTTTATTGTTTGTAATAGTCCTGACTGATATTTAGCAAGTTTATTTTATTTTTTTATCATTTTATCAATTCAGAGAACTTGCTATTCAAATTGCTGAGCAGTTTGAAGCTCTAGGTTCAGAAATCGGTGTGAAGTGTGCTGTGTGAGTTTCTATCTATTTTTCTGAATTGATTCATTATTTTTGAGATTTATTGCTTCCTATTTGCTGCATAACTTTGAGTTTGTTCCCCAGACTCTTTTCAGCTTGATACGTAGTGTTACAGGGTGGTTAGGCACTGTGTTAATATTCTATTTAATACATGAATATTAAAAATATATTTGATTGGCATCTTTTCCTTTTTCTCTAGCTTGTTGGAGGAATTGACATGGTACAACAATCCATCAAGATAGCAAAGCAACCTCATATTATTGTAAGTGTTACCATTTCTGTAAGCATCCTTTGATTTTATTTGTTTCTTGTACTTGGATAAAGTTAGGTAATAGTTGAGTGAGATCCAAAATTTAATCATGAATATGTTTGTAAATATATCACTAATGTTTCACTAAAGAAATGCATTCTTTTTCTTGTTATTGTTTGTCAGTTTCTAAATCAATTACTGGCTTATCTTATTCATTATTGGTCAGAATTTTTTGATAAACATTGTGTTAGTTGTATGATTTCTCTTTCACAGAATTATGATGAGTTTTGTTCTTATTTTCTTAAACTACTACCTCGAATATAAATATACATAGAGAGATATGTATGATGTTTTGTAGTTGGGAAGCTATCCAATTCTAATTATGTTAGAGTATTTGCATAAAAAGATTTATTTTATTGCTGGAACGAATTTATATTGTTGGTTTTTCCTTCTATTGTTTTTAGCATGTTTGCTTTCAAATATAATTGTTAAGCTGTTTAGCATGGTTCACATGGTTCTTGTAACACTCACTTTAATATAGTTATGTTGGTAAAATTTAACTCATGCAAAGGAAATGATTGATCAAATACCATGTTTTAGATGTTTTGAAAACTTAAAAATGTTTTTAGTTTCTTAGGAAAATTTTAAGAGGATTGTCCTATTATAGACTCCAAGTTTGTTAAGCTGATCTTGTAGTTTTTTATGTCATGCATTAATTCTCTTCCTTAAAGCCAAGGTGTGGTCAGGCTTCTCAGTCTATAATGTCATGGTTGGTTCACTTAGAAGAACAAACCTCATCATGGCGAATAGGATAATATTATTTATATTTCACCTCTAGAGGTGTGCTATCTATATATTGAAGAGATTCATTGGACTGAATATTCTACAATGAACATTGATCAACTGATTTAGAATTTCAAATTCTTGTTCAAAAAGTGTCTTGGTTTGTCTCTCTTTTTTCACTTTTTTCCCAGTTTTTTGTTCTGGTCATTATGCATTTAATTTCCCCCGTGCAATTGGCAACTCAAACAACACAAGGGATTCCATTCTTTTTTGCTTCATAAGTTGATTTTTCATTATCCTATATTTGCTTTGTCTTGATAAATAGACCAATAACTTTATACTTATCCCCCTCCTCAATTTAATTGCATGAATGAAATCTGGTTGCAACTTTGGTCATTTTCATCCCACAGACTTAATTTGAAGTTCGTGTTCCTCTTAACTCCTGTATCTTGTGGAAGTCCTATGTTTACTTGGACTGTTCTTATTTTTTGGTCTATGTCTTGGAATTCAACTAGGTCTTTATCACGAGGAAGAATATATTTAATTATTGCTCTTTTTGTTAAAAAACATTACAGTGCCTGAGTGAGACTGTTTATGGGTTGAAACATTGCACTTGAATGATACAATATTATTCATTTAACAAGAGAAAGCTGAGTTTATGCACAATCTACTTGTACAAGATTGATATTGTGCTTCTACTTAAGTGCTGTCTTTAGTTTTCTGCTAATTTTTGGCTGTCACGGTTTAGGAGTGCTGTATTTGTTTATTATTTGTTTATGTTGCATTTGATATTCATGCAGGTTGGGACCCCTGGACGAGTTTTAGATCACCTAAAAAACACAAAAGGATTTTCTCTTAGTAGATTAAAATACTTGGTACGATTTCTACATTTTTTTTATATATAATGAATGAATTATTGATTTGATATTACTTTCTGCATCATAAATGTTCATATACTTTATGAAGGAATACAAATGAATGCTTCATTCCTAGATTCCATTTTCTTACTTTGACAAATATAAGTGAATGTTTTTTGTAGTTATAAATACTCCTTTTTAAGAAAATTGAAATTATGTCAAAGTTCAAAAAATAAGCAAAGAGTAAGAGGGCATACCTTCTATTTTCACCAGGAGACTCTTGTCTGCATTTCTATGCCATAAATGTGCTTGGACTAACATGATTACTCTATTTTGAGCAGGTCTTAGATGAGGCAGATAGGTTGTTGAATGAGGACTTCGAGGAATCACTTAATGAGATTTTACAAATGATACCTCGTGAGCGGAGAACATTCCTGTTTTCTGCGACAATGACTAAGAAGGTATTTTTCTTTATATAATATGAGATATGGAACCCTATTTGTGGCTGGTCATTGGGGAGAGTTTATTGGAATTTAACATAAATTCTAATTGTTGGTGTATAATCTTTTCATAGATTATCAAAAGCATTTTCTTCGTTATTTTAAGACAAATCTATTATAGTTCGTACTTATGTTTACATGTGTGTTCTTCAATAATTAAGTTATGGTGCGGATGAAATTGAAATGTTGGTTTCTATTGGCTTCTTATATGCTGCAGATACTTGGTTGCTGACATCACATCTAGTTTTATGTCTATGTAGCTAATATATCTGGTTGCACTTACTGTTGCAGGTGCAGAAGCTGAAAAGGGTTTGTTTAAGGAATCCTGTGAAGGTAACATCGTAATAGTTCAAATGTTTATCTATGGAGTAGATTACATTCCACATTTTGAGAGGTGCTTAAATTACCTTGCCCTGTCATCTATTTTGAAAAATTATACACCCTTCTATTGAGATATTAATATCTTAAAATTAACCTTAGGGTGTTCAAAATTTGTTCAGTGGGGACTCATTCAAAGTTTCTCACCATTGCTTAGAGGTTCATTTACTTTAAAATAGACTATAAATATTGCTTATTTCTTAAGGGACAGTGTGTAGCTATAAAATTAGAAGTATAGGCAATAAATTTAAGCATCTCTCGAGGGGACTATCATTAGTTATATTACTTGTATTGTATGTATAAATTCTTAGGTTCTGATGTTACTCAAATTGTTTAATTCTTTTTAGATTGAAGCAGCATCTAAATATTCCACTGTTGACACATTGAAGCAGCAGTATCGTTTCTTGCCTGCCAAACACAAGGTTTCTCTTCTCCCATATTCAGCAACATCTTGGATTTTATAAACAAGAAATGACCATCAATTGTACATTAATTTTCTTAACACTCATCATTTCTTGGTCCAATGGAGACTGTAAAGTCTACTAACTAAAGATATATTACAAAAGAAACTTAATGAGTGGATGATCACGAAGTACAAATCTGATATGTCATTGTTTTCCTAAAAAAAGTCTGTTGCCTGTGACAAACTCCAACTGTAAATTAATTCTTCCCATTCTCCCTTATTCAGCAACATCTTGGATTTTAAAAACAAGAAATGACCATCATTTGTTCATTAATTTTCTTAACACTCGTCACTTCTTGGTCCAATGGGCGGAGACTGTAAAGGCTATTGACTAAAGATGTATTACAAAAGAAATTTCAAGAGTGGATGACCACTAAGTACAAATCTGATATTGTCCTTGTTTTTTCCAAAAACAGTCTGTTACTTGTGACGAACTCTAACTGTAAATTAATTCTTACCGTTCTATTGATTTAGCCAAGTGAAAGTATTTTATGTAATCAAATACCATAAATACTGCTATGCTAGAGAGTACAATGTTTGTATGAAACACTTGTAATAATTTAGCTATTTGGAATGAAATTAATAGAAATTCATATATTTTGGGTTTAATGAATCATGACATTTTGCATATGACGACTCTGTTAAGTAATTATGTGTTTCTCTTGTAGGATTGCTACCTTGTATATATCCTTACTGAAATGGCTGGAAGTACATCAATGGTGTTCACCCGTACCTGTGATGCAACTCGACTTCTAGCATTGATCCTTAGGAATCTTGGTTTAAAAGCCATACCTATTAATGGTCATATGAGCCAGGTAATTGTACTACAGATCTTGTAATATGATTATTAATATTTGTACTTTGTTGTCAACTCTTCTTTCCTTGGGAGGGGATGGTGTAGGATGGAATAAGGAACCCTCTCTTATCTTTTCATTATTTACCTGGGAGTCAATGGAGTATACTAATTTTTATTCTAATAATCTTTTGACAGCCAAAGAGACTTGGAGCTTTGAACAAGTTCAAATCTGGGGAGTGCAATATTCTCCTTTGTACTGATGTAGCTAGCAGAGGATTGGATATTCCTACTGTAGATATGGTGATTAACTATGATATTCCAACAAATTCCAAAGTAAGATGTGTTATGTATTTCTTTTATTCTTTTTTGACATGTTCTATTATATTTATGAATTTACAATTAATCAAAAGTTCACAGGTGGTCTCCTTTAATTATTGGAATTTGTTTTCTTGGTAATACATGACACATGTAAATTAACTCAAGACTTGGAGTCATGCAAATAGATCAAAGATTTTGGAATTATTTATTTTTATATTCTCTGGATTCCTAACCTTGTTAGCTACAGGATTATATACATCGCGTGGGAAGAACTGCTCGTGCAGGGCGCTCTGGAGTTGCTATTTCCCTTGTAAATCAGTATGAACTTGAGTGGTACATTCAAATAGAGAAGCTTATAGGTGAGTAGTATATGGCTAAGCAGTCTTTACTTTAATATTTTAAGGAACAAAAGTTTCTCAGGGATTGAGAAGTACATGTATTCTTCAGGAAAAAAGCTACCAGAGTATCCTTCACAGGAAGAGGAAGTTCTCCTTTTGGAAGAACGTGTTAGTGAAGCCAAAAGATTAGCCACCACGGTAAAATTTTGTATTAAGATGTTATATTTAGACTATTTTGTCTGTCTATTTCTTCTTAGAAGCTTACTAAATCAACGTGAGAGATTTTGTTGGAGGTTGCCCTAGTTGGATTTAGTTTTTATTGATTACAGTTTTCAGGTATTATTTAGTTTCTGAGAGCATCCAATTATGGTACAAAAACCCTGTTGGGGTAGTAATGCATAAGTCATAGGTTCTACTCTGGAACTTGTTTTGTATGAGTTGAGTATGTGAGGACATTACTCCTGGAATTAAATATGATAAAGGATTTCTGACACCAGCTAATGTTTATGTGATTTAAATATTATAGTAGAAAGTACTCAAATGTTTGTTTGTTTGGTTGTGTAGAAAATGAAGGAGACTGGAGGGAAGAAGAAACGGAGGGGTGAAGACGATAATGATGGGGAAGATATCGACAAGTACTTGGGTCTCAAGGATGGAAAATCATCCAAGAAGTTTAGAAGAAAATGAAATCATATAACTGCTGGTGAGTGAATTAATGCGGCAGGTGAATGAATCAAATGAAGCCTGAAAATTTGAGGATAGACTAGATTCAGTGATCATGCAACTTGTGTAATCCATTTTTGGGCAAATTTTGTTATGAAATTAAAAAAATGTTTCTCCATTGACTGATTAAACAACTTCCTAGTTATACTTAATTGAATTTACTAGCGGTAGCTGTCTGTTTAACCTGAAACCATAAAGAATCCATATAAAGTAATTTAAGAGATAGGTGTGTTTTGTGCAATTACCTTATAGCTTTTCTTTCAACTTGTGGACAAACACAACAAAAACCATGGATGTTGATAGGTTTCATATTGTAATTGTTTGGGATTATGGAGTAACATATCTTGATTTGCTTGAATTAAAAATACATCTTTACTTTTTCAGTAACTGCATAGAATTTGTGTTTGTAGTTTGGTGTGAAATTTGCTATAAATTTTCTTTTGAAGTGGTGGTGATCCTTATTTTCATTTCTACTCTTGCAGTAAATTTACTTTCATTGGAATATATGGAAATATTAGTTGCCCAGGGAATTTGAGAAATTATTGATTTGTGTGGAGGAAAGTAACTATATTCCAAATGATCGTATTTTCTCCCTGCACTTCAGCAATATAAATTTATATTTTATTATGAAAATTTTATTTTAAAATGTAAAATCATGATTATGGATGCACAAGTATGAAGTTTACAAGAAAACGGCTTCTTTTGTTAGGAAAAATAAATTGAAATGAAAGTTTTACATTTAAGATTGTTAGAGGGACATAAAATAATATTTTCTTGTACTCCACATTTAATTAACCCAATAATATTCTGTCTATGACTGAATGACCTAACAAGCAGGATAAGCAGTTGTATTAAATCATCTTAGTCTTATTTGATTTGTTAAATATAATGTATTCAAGGGTCAATATATTTTTTTTTTTGAATTTTAAGTATCTATTTAATTGCAAAAGAAAAATATGTTTTACCTATATACCAAAAAAAAGGATAAATGGAGCAGTGAAGCTATAGTTGTGAACATGTTCACTCATCTTATCCATTATTCACAAAGTAGGTGACATGATATGAAATTAGTATTTTATCTTGGGTAAGAAACCATGAATCTAAGTTTAAACCACACTTCATGCAGTCATCTTCTATAAAGTCCGGACGCTCTTCTTAAATGGCATGTCAGTATCCGATACGAGTATCAGAAATTGACACTCGCATGACACCTGTAGAACACGTATTCGTGAAGTGTCCAATTCAAAAAGTATTTGTTAGATTTATGACAATTCTAGTACGGTTTTAACACAATTAAAAAAAAAACATTAATTTTCTAAAAAATCAAACTTTATTGTATAAATTGTTATTATGATTATAGAAATAAGAAACAAATCCTTGTGAACCAGTCATGAAAAACATCTTTTGCTCCAAAAAATAATCTGGAACATACTTGTGCATATAAATCTCTATTGTCAATTTATATAATTCATAATTATATAATATTATAATATATAAATCCATGTTCCCATGTCCTACATTTTAAAGATTTTACGTATTTCCGTGTTCGTGTCGTATCTGTATGTGTTAGTGTCTGTCTTACATAGGTCATCTTTCTCTTGGTATCCAAGTTTGCTATACTGTATTCTTTGAAGAGAGCTAGTTGTGTAATAATCATACATTTTTATAAATAATTTATTTAAAAAAAATATCATTTATTTATAACATCCTTCCTAGTGTAACTCTATCTTTTTTCTGTTTTCTCTTTGACTTTTCACATTTTTTACTCTTCTGTTATTTTCATTCCAACGTGTAAGTGACAAATCCGTTTCAATCAGGATTAAATAAAGATAAAAATAATATTTCTTTTAAATCTAATCAATAATTACTCTTGATTTGACTTGTTCATTAGAGATTTCAGAAGAAGGTTATTCAGATACTTAGAGCTGATCGCATACTGTTTTCTTGTGCGACCAACAAGTATAGTTTCACAATGTTCATCATGTCATGCACTTTCCATGAATCTTCCTTAACAAACTTGGACCTTAGGCAATTACAAGATGAAGATCTTCCTAGATGTCTTGACAAACTCTTGCATTTACTAAGTATTAGATTGAACTTCTTCATGCTTGTTTTGGTTGAGGGGTGTTTAGTCTTAGGGAAGAAGAGGGACAAAGAGAGGGTTGATTACAGAAAACCAGTGAATGAGCTCAGAAGATTAAAAAACAGTCAAAGTGAACTGCGATGAGCTTTTCAATAGAGCTAGGAGCAAAGTCATTGCGGTGCTAGAAGTGTGGGTTCAATTGGGATTGAAACAATTTTAATGACACAAACAAGTAATCTTTAGTTAATAAAAATAAAGGTTCTAGCTTTAACTTACATGAAACAGAGAAACAAGAAAATCTACAGGGTTTCTTCTCCTTACAAAAAAGTGTATCCTTCACATAACAAGATGAAATTTTTGTAAGAACAGATTGAAAAAGATCTCTCTCAAAGGATCTGTTTTTGAAAATCATAGACTCTCTTCTTCTGAAAGTTTGGAATACTTTTTATAGAAATGGAAAAGAGTAGATCAATTAAAAAGAATAGTGTTAATAAAAGTATTTGAATGGTGAGGTTGATATGTGACAACCTCTTAATGGTAATGAATGTGATGTTGTTAAAACTACTAAGAGGCTTGGATGTCTTAAAAAAAGTTTTAAGATGTCTGCTAATAAGAAATAAAAGTCCTTGCTTTCATAGTTTCTCTTTGGGATTCTTTCTTAAAAGATGTTAAAAACCTATGTTCTGAAAGGTCTAGATTTGTAGTTCTTTCTTATGTATGGGTTTTGACCTAGTCCCCATACTTCTTTGTTCTCTTTTTTGTCTTTTCTTTTTTTAATAATATTTTTTCATGTAATGGTACGATGCCTAACATGAAGCTTCATTGGAAAATTAGTACAAAAGTGAAGGCAAAGTGTTTGTTGAAATGCTTGGTGTTTAGTCTTGTGTCAAGAATGCTTGTGGTGTTGCTATGAATAAAACTATGCTGAATTCTCTTTGATCCCTCTTATCCTCTTTGACAAAGATTCTTAAGGCCAAAGTATCACACCATAAGGAGCTATCTTGATATCTTCCATTTGCACCAAAATTATCAAGAAGCACTTGCACCAATGGAAGCTGAGAAATAAAGCAATAAAAGCTAAAATTTTGGAAGCTAAATTCAAATGGAGAGTATTATGAAAAAAATCAAGGGAAAGCCAAAAATGAAAAGTAAAAATTAAAGTTACAAAAGAAAGGCTAGCACACAAAAGGAACTTAAGAAATGTTGTAGAGTAGATCACAAAATAAAATCTAAAGTAAACTAGTACCAGCTGTTCCATAATTTGTAATATTTTTCCAAAGCATTTTTTGAAGTGAATTTTTTATGGTAGAGTCTTAACTAAAAAAGTGAGAAAATGTTACAAATTTGAGATTAAATGATTTAGTGAGAAACAAATCAAACAGTTTGATATACAAGAAGAAGCTAGGTCACTAATAACAAAGTCTACTTTTAGCGTTGACAATGGTTGTTCTAAAAGTTATTCAAATTTTTTACTACGAATATGAAGTTCAAATTTTAACCAGAATAAGTTAACACACTAATCAAATTATGGTAAAAGTTTCAGTGCAAAACAACAAAGGAATTAGGTGCTTCACCTTCTTCTTCTCCAAGCACTCTCACTTCCCTTCGCGAAAAACCAGAACTTTCAACACTCGTCAATCAAAGGTATGATTTTTATCCATTGATCGCGTTTGTTCTTCGATTTCGCTGCTTGATAACTGCTTGAGCCTATTTAAATTCCTCGCATTTTAGGCTTTCTCTGTTTTTTCTGCTTTCCTTTGTTTTTTCTGGGTTTTCTTCGAGTGTGGGGTTTTTCGGTTTTTGCTGGGTTGTGCCTTCGTCCTTTTCTGAACCTTCATTTTCTTCTTCCTTTTTCTTGCTTTCTAGCTTTCTTCGAGATGGCTCAAACGAAAACAACCTCCAACCCTCCACCCAATGTAAACTACAAAGCCTTGTACCCGTGGGCCTTTGCAGAACTTCTCGCCAAGACTTCATCACTTACTTCCAGCATGGACGTGACGAAGCATCGGAACGGCGAGCCTGACTGCATAGGGCGCCTCTTTGGGCGCGAAAGCGATGCTTATGTGTTGGTTCGCCCTATGCTAAGGGCGAACCCGTGTGTGCCGATGATCGGGTTAACGAGGGAGAACCCTTCTTCTTCCTCTACCAAACTGTCTTTAAGCGGATTAAGCTGCGTCTCCCCCTCACCGGCTTCAAGAGGGCGTTGTTGATAGAAATCAACGTGGCTCCCGCCCAGCTGCATCCCAACAGCTGGGCCTTCATGAGGGCGTTCTCCATACTGTGCAACCACTTTGGGCACCCTCCTTCCCTCGACGTGGCAGGGAGAGTCCTTCTCACGCTCTTCCAACAATCCTATAAGGGCTTCAAAGGGAAGTTCTTTAGGGTGTGCTGCACCCCTCACGACCCCACTCTTCTAGATGGCTTCCCTCTTTACTGGGTGAAGGAAATCAAGCTTAAAAAACCCAAGACCTTGGAGGAACTGGCCCTTCCTGACCGCGAAGTGTGCCAGTTTCTCTCAAGTTTGGGGGCAGTGTTCAACACTGTCCAGCTGATCAAGCATTAGTACGACGCTCGGGCTCTCAAGGGCTAAATTGGTACCGATCTTCTTTGTCTTACTGCACTTACTTTGTTATGTCTGTTAGCTTGCTTTATACATTCTGCCTCTTCATGATTGTGTGTTTACCCTCGCCCTCTATATTGCCTTGCTGACCCCTTGCATTCTGACAGGTATGATGCTGAACGAGGAAAAGTGGGCGAGGCTTGCTGGCGCCCTTGCTCGTCGCCAAAGGGTGCCTGGGGCCGCGGGTGCTTCTGCTCCTCCCACCCCCATCTCTGCCGCCATCGCGATTTCCCCCACTCCTTCCGCTCCCATCGCCGCGGTTCCTCTTGCTACCGTCTAGGCCTCACCTGCTCCAACCCCTCTTGAGAAAAGCAAAGGGGTGGTAGAGGTTGAGTCTGACGAGGACTCCGTGGAAGGGCCTGTCTTTAAGAGGCGCAGGGCGATGGTGGATGAGACCTCTCACTCTACCACTGCTGGCCGCCTTGCTTCTTTCGGGGAGCATCCGCCAAGTGCTTCTTCACCTCCTGGCCTCCTCGCGCTTGAAGGTGGTGGTGAGAGCGCTCCCGGGTAAACCCCACCTGTACCCGAGCTTCCTGCTATCCTTCAGCATGCCCTCAAAGGGTTTCAACGAGGGGCAACATTGGAGGCGGACGAGGATGTGACCAGGGAACACTTGGGCCTTGGCTTCTGCAAGCTCCTTGCCCAAGCAAACGCTCACATCAATAGGGCTGAGGTGTTGAAGCAACAATTGGCCTTGATGGAGGCAAAGGCTAAAGAGGACTTAACTCTGGTGGAGGAGAAAAAGAAAGAAGAACTGGCTCAACTGGTCCAAGTCTTCACCAAACGCGAAACGAGGGTCTTGCCTTTGTGCACCAGGGTGGTGGAGCTGGAAGAAGAGGCGGTCGCGACGAAGGCGAAGATGGCGAAGCTTGAAGAAAGAGCCACCAATCAGGAAGTACAGCTTGGTCGCGCGGAGGCTGAGCTCACTCAACAGGCTAAAACTTCAAGAAGGTCGAGGCGGAGCTGATTGAGGACGTCGCTGACGCGTACGCCGCGGGGTTCGAGGACGCCCTTCCTCAGGTTACCTGTGCACATCCTGAGATGGACGCCTCGCCCTTCGCAACGTCGAACCACATCGTGGATGGGCAGATCGTGCCAAGGGCTCCCCTATCCTAGCTTGTACTTGGTTTTTAAACGAACAATTTCTTCTTTTAATACATTATTCGCTTATAACTTGCTTGTTTGGATGCCTCAATTTCTTAGCTGCTTTCCTTGGTCTTGATCTGTCTGAAAATTGCTCTTCTATTTCGCTTAATTATTAACTGTTGTACCTCGCGTCGCTGCCTCTAACAACACCTTTGACAAACACTTGAACCTTAGGTAGCACACTTGTCTGCCTCATCTTACCGCATACTCTTCATTGGGTAGTGGGGTTTTCATGCTAACCTGTACTGACCTCGCCCTTGCTTAGAACCGGGGGAGGATTTAACTGTAAACTGCGCTGTTCGACCTTGGCGTTCTCACTCGAGGGGGAGGTGTTCTTTGCAAACCTGCCCTTCGTGCTCCCGAGACTTCTAACCCAAGGGAAAGCCTATGACTGACCTCTTAAAAGAGGATTTCTCTGATGAACCATTTCTCTCAACCTTAGCGTTCTCACTCGAGGGGGAGGTGTTCTCTGCGAACCTACCTCTCCCGCACTCGGGACCTCTAACGCAAGGGAATGGCTCATATCTGACCTCATCCTCGCTCAAAAGGCGAGGGAGGGTTTGTCTGGTGAACCATACTTGTTCATTCTTGGTGTTCTCACTCGAGGGGGGAGGTCCTCTAAACGAGCCTACCTTTCCCACTCTCGAGACCTCTAACCCAAGCGAACGGTTCATAACTGACCTTACCTTCGCTCAAAGGCGAAGGAGGATTTAACTGGTGAATTGTTTCGTTCAACCTTGGCGTTCTCACTCGAGGGGGGGGGGGGGGGGTCCCTCCCGACCTACCTTTCCCCACCGCGGGGCCTCTT
>Ga0123342_1004974_pt1 | contig 19765 bp, 14 predicted proteins | sample Turbeawhitnodule_FD_89960 | JGI IMG/M metagenome (GOLD analysis project Ga0123342, IMG submission 89960) | Root nodule microbial communities of legume samples collected from Mexico - Turtle bean Mexico white nodule | ecosystem: Host-associated > Plants > Roots > Nodule | place: Mexico: Nepantla... | reverse complement strand
TTATGCATGGTGTTACTCAGTGCATAGCTAACTTGGGAGTGCGATCTCTACTGGAATTGGCGAGTTAGGGTGCCTTCATACACCTTCCCTGTGGTCTCGCCGGCCGCCTTCATAATCTGCACCGTCTTCATCTTCGGCGATGTGCTTGTTCTGGCGATCTCCAATCATGTGGTCGCCTGAGTTTACGTCTGGCGACTTCATCTCAACCCGGGTGATCGCCGGTTCTGGTCTACTGAAGATCGGAACATGCCAACTTAGTAACTGGCGACTACACGAGCCCCCCGACTTCCTTCCCTTCTGCGGATCTGGCGCCTTGTCAACACGCCTACACTGTAGCTTGGTGCCACGTCATCACTTCCGACTACCAGGGCGGTACAAATATCTAATTATATCTAATAATATCTAACAAAGACGATATAATGGTGATTTCAATCGAATAGTAGATTTTGTAGTAATGAGGAGCTACAATGTCTTGTTGGAAAGACCATCCTCGAACAAACTTGGAGCTATTGTATCAAGACTTCATCTAACAATGAAGTTCCCAACTGGCCTAAAGGAAGTTGCAATAGTTTATGTGGATCAATGTACAACTCGAGAATTCTATCTAGCGAGCCTGAAGATTGAACCGATGTTGAAGAGTAGATATAAAGGGAGCGTTGATAAAAGAATGGGTAGTTATGATAGATATTGATCCTAGATCTTATGTCTCTTCTATATCAATTTCAGCAATGAGTACAACTTATTCTCCTGTTTGTTTATTTTGTACTTTTACAACTGCTAGTTACTTCTCCAAGAAACTATATTTTTTCATGTTGTAAAAGAAATTGGAGGAGCTGTGCTCCGTTTAGAAAACTTTTCTTGTTTTGAAATGATTTCAGCTGTTTGACCTCTGAAAAATGGCTAGCTAGATTTTCTGTTTTGTACTCTAATGGCTTGCTAGATTTTGAGTTTCATTTATTTCATGCCAAGACTATTGATATCCAAAATGTGAAGGTTCTGATGATGTGACACATAAATAATGTTAGTTGTACAAGCAAGACCTCGGTTATCGGCCTGAGAGAAAGACATCGGACATCGGACATCGGTGGACTGATAGTAATGGTGGGCCACGTAAGTTGGGTCCCACAAGCAATATGAGCTAACATGAAATTAACGCCCAAATACCAGGAAAACACCTAAGTCACGAGAGGATCATGCATGGGGTGTGTATGGTACATTTGGGTATGGCACAAGCAAGTGTTCCTTGGAGGCGCTGAAGCCCGTTAGGGTTAAGGTTTCCAAGGGAAGACTGCATGCATGGCACGTGAATACTTAGAGCACCCATAGAACAGATGGCCCTGCAGCATTGGTGCATGAGTTGGTACCTTGGCGGCCATACTGTTAGTCGTTGCACTCCATAAAGGAGAAGTCCTATGCGCCAGATTACGCTAAGATTGTGTGCGCAAGGCCATTCTCCCAGGAACCCTAGATATGGGTAACAGAACATAAGTAACCCTAGTTACAACCTATATAAAAGGTGGTAAGAACTCTAGCAAGGTACACTGTTTCGAAGACTGAAATTACTTTATTGACTTACTATCTCTTTGCCCCAGTACTGACTTGAGCGTCGGAGTGTAAACGGCCGCCAAGACGCCCTTTGTCTTTGCAGGCAAGAATTTCTTCAACCCAAGGAAGTTCGATTCTCAGATGGAGACAGGCGGGCCAGAGGTTGCCATTCGAGTCAACAGGTGATCGAGTCAACCGACGAGAACATTTGGCGCCCACCGTGGGGCCCGATAAAACTAGGTCTCACTCACAGTCGTGTTAAGAGCTTACCAGCAATAAGAGGAGCACGAGGCAAGGATCAGTCGCGACCGAAGGAGGGGAGAACGTTACCTTACAGCAAATGATGAAGACCATACGTGCCCTTCAGCAGGCGGTAGCGGCGTCTAGGGTCGACCAAGATCGTTTCCAGGTTAACCTTGCCGCGTCACAGGCAAGCAACAAAGAGCTGCACATAACCAATGAGGAACTGCGCAGGAGTTTGGAACAGGTGGGGTAGCGCGCAGTGGATGAGCATGCCCCACCCATACCAACTAGGCAATCATGGACATTGTGATACCAACCACTTCCATGGGCCCGAAGGTCACCTTCACAGGTGTAGAGGACCCAGAGGCTCACCTCACAGCGTTTCACACCCAAATGATGCTTTCAGGAGGTTCCGATGATGTGTACTGCAAGCTATTTATGAGCACATTGGCAGGCGCAGCGTTGGACTGGTTCGTCAGTCTCCTTGACGAACACATTACTTCCTTCGACCAATACTCAACGCTATTCAGAGAACATTACCTTGTCAACAGGGCTCCCATTCCGATCTCTTACCATGTCTTTGGCGTAAAGCAATACCAGGGAGAGTCATTGAAAGAGTTCTTAAACAGGTTTGGGGTCCAACTGGTGACGCTAAACATCAAGGACGAAGCCGTGACAGTGCACGCCTTCACCAAAAGAGTGCTAGCAGGGCCCGTCAGCGACTCACTGATTAGGTGTTGCCCGAACACGTTCTGCGAGATCAGGTATCGGGCTATGGCGCACATTGTTGCGGAAGATCAGGTCACAGAAAAACACAGTAGCATTGACCATGTCTGACCTCGAGCAATAGGTGGACCTCAACCCATGAGGGTGCATGAGGCGACAACAGAGAAGAAAGACTCGGGAAAGCAACAACCATATGAGACAAGGAAGCCCCAGACCAGGGCACGAACGAGGGAAAATGCACCTCGTTGGACACAATTTTCGAGTAGAGCTCAAGGAACTGATCGTTATTCCTAACATAGCAGAAAGGCTGAAGACACCCCCAGAGACTAAAAAAAAGTTGGGGCCCATCAAGAACGCTTGGTGCGAGTTCGACCAAGCCTATGGCCACGCCATACGCAATTGCTTGTCACTGGGGTACCAGTTGGACGAACTAGTGAATATCGACTTCTTGAAGGACTACCTCCAAGAGCCATAGGGGGCTCAGGCGTCAGCAGGCCCAGGAGGTGATCAGGGGCACGAGGTGTCTATTCATGGTGAGATCAATACCATCTCTGGAGGGTTCTCAGGATGAGGATGCACTGCCTCCCAGCGGAAGAAGTATGACAATTATTCGGTGCTGATTTCGGTAGTGACAGCAGGAAGAAGGGGGAATCGCATCCTCGTGGACCAAGGAAGTTCGACCAATGTGATGTTCTGGTCGACTTTCAATAAGCTGCAGTTGTCTCCAGACCAGTTCAGATCTTATACCGGTTGTTTGTATGGTTGCGTTGGAGACCAGGTAGAAGTGCGTGGACACATAGAGCTGAGGACGACCTTCACAGATGGCACAGCTTCACACACTGGAAAAATCAGGTACCTCGTTGTTAACGCTCCATCAGCCTACAATATAATTTTGGGTAGATCTGCTTTGAACAGGATTGGAGCAGTGGCCTCTATGAGGCACATGAAGATGAAGCTGCCATCCCTCGAGGGTACGGTGATCACTATCAAGTCTGATCATAAGGAGGCTAGGAAGTGTTATGAGAATAGCCTCAAGACGAAGAGAGGAGTGTTCGTTGTTACCACCCAACCTCCAAGGGAAAAAGCGGTCACCCGCACAGAGATTGCCCGGGAGAGACGGCCCGAACCTATAGAAGAGGTGTTGGAGAGGGAGATCGGTGGAAAGAGGTTCAAGCTTGGCAAGTCCTTGGACCAAGAGACACGGGACCAGATTGCCGAAGTCATAGTGCGACATCTGGATGCTTTTGCATGGTCTGCCTCAGACATGCTTGGCATAGATCCTGACTTCTTGTGTCATCATCTCACCATGGACCTGCAGGTCCGACCTGTTCTCCAGAGAAGAAGAAAGTTCAATGACGAGAGGCGTCAGGTCGTCAGAAAAGAGACACAAAAGCTGCTAAGCGCTGGCCACATTAGGGATATCCAGTACCTCGAGTGGCTAGCGAACGTGGTGTTGGTGAAGAAGGCTAGTGGAAAATGGAGAATGTGCGTCAACTTCACAGACCTCAACAAGGCATGTCTGAAGGACTCCTACCCGCTGCCCAGTATTGATGTTTTAGTAGATAGTGCATCTGGTTGCAGACTACTCAGCTTCATGGACGCCTTTTCTGGTTATAATCAGATCAGAATGAATCCTAGGGACGAATTGAAAACAACGTTCATGACAGAGCTCTCTTACTACTGTTATAAGGTGACGCCTTTTGGGCTTAAAATTGCAGGTGCGACCTACCAGAGGCTGATGGACAGAGTGCTAGCACCCATGATAGGGCAAAATGTCCAAGCATATGTAGACGACATCGTGGTTACCTCCCAGCAGAGGGAGCAACACATAGCAGATTTAGAAGAGTTATTCACCACGATAGCTAAGTATAGGTTGAAGCTGAACCCTGAGAAGTGCGTGTTCAAGGTAGAAGCAGGAAAGTTCTTGGGTTTCCTACGCAAAGAGCATGGGATAGAGGAAAATCCTGAGAAGTGCGTTGCGATCATAGGAATGAGGAGCCCGATCTCAGTGAAGGAAGTGTAGCAGCTGATAGGGCAGATGGCTGCTTTGTCCAGATTTGTGTCAGCTGGAGGGGACAAAGGTCACCCCTATTTCTAGTGCCTGAAGAGGAACAGCAGGTTCGTATGGACCAGGGAGTGCGAAGAGGCGTTCCTCAAGCTGAGTGAGTACCTGGCCAGTCCACTAGTCTTATGCAGGTCGCAGCTGGGTACCCCGCTTCGCTTGTACTTTGTAGTCATTGATCGGGCGATCAGTTTGGTCCTTGTGCAGGAACAGGACCAGGTACAAAAGCTTATTTACTTTGTGAGAAAAGTATTGCAAATGCCTAAGGTGAGATACCAGGCCATTGAGAAAGCGGCCCTGGCAGTAGTGTTCTCAGCACGAAGGCTTCGCTACTACTTCCAGAGCTTTACAGTGATAGTGATGACAGACCTTTCCATTCGCAAGGTCTTGCAAAAGCCAGATGTGGCAGGAAGAATGGTGCGTTGGGCAGTGGAGCTATTAGAGTTCGACGTGCAGTATGAGCCTAGAGGCCCTATCAAAGGCCAGCTTTATGTTGACTTCGTGGTAGAACTCTCCTCGGCAGCCACGCACCAAGAAGAAGCATACTTCAGATGGGTACTCTCTATAGACGGTTCCTTCAACCAACAGGGTAGTGGGGCTGGCGTCATCTTGGAAGGACCAAATGGGCTATTGATTGAGCAGGCCCTGCGCTTCGCTTTCAAGGCTAGTAACAATCAGGCAGAGTATGAGGCCCTGATTACTGGAATGTTATTGGCTAAGGAGATGGTGCAAAAGGTTTGTTGGCAAAGAGTGACTGCTTGTTAGTCATAAGTCAGGTCACAGGAGAATACCAGGCTAAAGACCCGTAGATGGCCACATACCTAGAGTACGTCCAGATTTTAAGGGAGACGTTTGAAGTGTTCGAGTTAGTACACCTGCCGAGAGAACAAAATTCCCGAGCTGCCTTGCTAGCAAAGCTCGCCAATTCAAGCAAGGGTGGCAGACAGAGGACAATCATTCAGGAGACCCTGAGGACACTTCGAACTGCCACATATAATGCAACAGAAGTTTAGCAGATCAACACCTCGGAAGGGGTGAAGAGAAGTCATTGGTCGTTGACTCAGGAGACGTTGAAGACACCCAAAATAAACACGTACCCAGTTTCTAGGGAGAAGTCATTGCAGGTTTGCCTAGTCGAAGGGGGTGAAACCTGGATGACACCCTACAAACGCTACTTGGTTGATGGGATACTTCCGCTGGAGCCTACAGAGGCTAGAAAAATTCGAGCAAGTACACCTTGATCGATGGAGAGTTGTTCAAACATGGATTCACTCGCCCCATCTTGGTATGTGTAAACTGTGAGCAGTGCATGCGCATTATGGCAGAACTCCATGAAGGGATATGCGGGAGTCACATCGATGGTCGAGCTCTCGCATCGAAGGCAATTCGCATAGGATATTATTGCCAACCACGAGGGAAGACTGCACGGGGTATGCACAACGATGGAAGCAGTGCCAGCAACATGTTGACTGGCACAAGGCGTCTCCAGAGGAGCTCAGATCGATCTATAGCCCATGATCGTTTCATACGTGGGGGATCGACATTCTGGGGCCTTTCCCTTTAGGAGTGCGGCAGATGAAGTACCTCGTGGTTGCAATAGAATACTTCACAAAGTGGATAGAGGCTGAGCTAGTAGTGAAGATGACAACCCACAAGATCCAACACTTTATGTGGAAGAACATAGTATGCCGTTTTGGAATCCCAAAACGGTTGGTGTTTGACAATTGCATCCAGTTTGCAAGCCAAAAGTGAGGCAAGTTATGTACAGAACTGGGAATAAAACAGGTATTCGTATCAGTCAAACACCCCCAGACAAACGGGCAGGTCGGGTCCGCTAACTGAGTTATTCTCAGAGGTCTAAAGAGAAGGCTAGAGAAGGCCAAAGGGACCTGGGCAGAGGAAGTTCCTAGAATTGTGTGGGCTTACCACACTACTCCCCAGTCCACTACTAAGGAAACACCCTTTTGCTTGGTGTATGGTTCGGATGCAATGATTCCTGTAGAGATCTAGGAGAACTCGCCACGTTTCCAGAACTTCGTGGCTGAAGAGTCCAATGAAGAAAGAAAGGTGAACCTGGACCTATTGGATGAAGTACAAGAGGAAGGAAGCATCAAGGCTGAGCTTTAAAGAGAATGGTGGAGTACAAGTACAGCTCCAAGCTGAGACCTCGGCAGTTCCAGGTCATCGACCTAGTGATGAGGAAGGCCCACCCATACCAGCCAGAAAACAAGTTGTCTCCCAAGTGGACTGGTCCCTTCAGGGTGACAGAAGCCCTTGGGAATGGAGCATACAGGCTCGAGACTTTAGAAGGTGGAGCAATCCCTCGTACGTGGAACGCAACCAACCTTAAGTTTTATTTCAGTTGAGTTATTACATTGTACACAGTTTTAGGGGACACTCTTTTCCCTTCAAGGGGTTTTTTAACGAGGTCACCCAATAAAATTTTAGTTGTTTAGTTAAATATTTTTCAAGTAATTTGCACAATACAGTTAATGAACCTCTCTCTTGGGTTAGAAGTCTCGAGGTCGAGAACAGTAGGGTTTTTCGTGAACCTCCCCTTGAGTTAGAACGCCAAGTTCGAGAACAGTATGGTTCGCCAGCTAAATCCTCCCTTGCCCTCAAGGAGCAAGGTCAAGGTCAGTAATGAACCTTTCCCTTGGGTTAGAAGTCTCAATATCGGGAACAGTATGGTTTTTCGTGAACCTTCCCCTTGAATGAGAACGTCAAGGTTGAACAGTATGGTTGGCCATTTAAATCCTCCCTTGCTCTAAGAGGCGAGGACGAGGTCAGTTACGAACCTTTCACTTGGGTTAGAAGTCTCAAGATTGGGATAGGATGATTCGCAGAGAATGTCTCCCTCTTCAGTGACAACGCTAAGGCCGAACAACATGGTTCAACAGTTAAATCCTTTCTAACCCTCATGGAGCAAGGTCGAGGTCAGAAAGGCGAACCTCTCCCTTGTAAGTCAAGGTCGAGAACAACATGGTTCACCAGTATCACCAGTAAGACATCTCCTTTGCCCTGAGAGGCAAGGACGAGATCAGCAAGAAGACCTTATCTTACAAGACAAAGGTCTCGTGCAACAAAAATAAGGCCAGTTAAGAGTTGTACGCACATAACTGATACCTTAAGACAATGAAGGTGGCAAGAAGGTAAAGCAGATGGGGGGAAGCGTGCTACTTAAAGGTGAATATGCATCAAAGGCGTTGTTAGCAAAATTAATGCAAGACATGACAGGTAACAACCAAGACAAGGAAAGCATATTAAAGAAAGGAAAATTACATAAGTAAGAATATATACAAGTTGTTGAATTGTTCATCAGGCGGTTAAGTTACAATAAAGAAGAGGTTACTCCTTGGCAACTAGCTGCCCATCAACGACCCGTTTTGTCACATCAAATTGGGAGAGATCCACCCCAGGATGCACGCAGGCAACCTAGGCTATGACATTTTCAAACCCAACACCATAGGCATTTGTGGCGTCGTTAGTGAGCTCTTCCTCAATATGGTTGAAGAGTTCGACCTTGCGGAGGCAGTAGCCTCCACCACCCCTTTCTGCCTCTAATCGATGGGGTGGTTCAAAAGAGTTTGGAGCAGAGGTAGCAACAGGAAGGGTGCCCGCAAGGGTAAAGGCATAAGCATCAGCAAGAGTAGCCTTGCGTTGAGAGACTAACTCAGCCAATTTCCTCATTTTCTCCACATTTAGCACCATGTCTACACAAGAAAACAGCAATGCATAAGAACATAAACCAACATAGTATGGAAGGAAACAATAAAGGACAAAGTCAGACAAAGTGTCAATATAAGCCTTGAAAGGCTTGTGGCTGTATTCAAGCTTGATCAGTTCAGCAGTGTTAAACACCACTCTCAAGCTTGAAAGGAACTGACACACCTCGCGATTGGGCGAGGCCAAGTCCTCGAGACTCCGGGGCTTCTTGAGTCCCGCTTTCTCCACCCAATAGAGTGGGAACCCGTCCAGCAAGGTCCGATCATGTTTGTTGCAGCATATCTTGAAGAACTTCCCTTTGAAGCCCTTGTAAGACTGTTGGAAGAGGGTTAGAAGGACTCTCCCTACCACTCCATTGAAGCTCATCCACAGCTTCTTGCCAGGGCTCTTCGCCTCGAAGAAATAGAGGAACACATCCATAGAAGGCGTATGGCCAAAGTGGTTGCAGAGAACGGCGAAGGCCCACACGAAGGCCCAACTGTTGGGGTGCAGTTGGGCAAGAGCCACGTTAACCTCGGTCAGCAAGGCGCGCTCGAACCCCGTAAAGGGAAGACGAAGTTTGAGCCGCTTAAAGGTGATGGCGTACATAAAGAATAAGGGTTCTTCGGGGCTTGCACGATCATCAACGCACACGGGCTCGCCCTCCTTGCAAGGCAGAACCTTTACGTACAAGTCATGTTCCCTCCCAAAGACGTGGAACTTCTCGTCATACTCGCTTTTCTTGTACTCATTGATGTCCTTAAAGGTATTTATTTGAGAATTTTCAGCCAAAAGGCTATCGAGAGCCCAATGATAAAGTGCTTTGTAGTTAATGGGAGGTGGAGGGTTTGGTGTGGTTTTGGTACGAGCCATCGAGAAGAAAGCTAAAGAGGGAGAGGAGAAATAGGAAAAAACGAAGGCTCAGAAGAAGAAGATAGACACGACTCAGGAAACCCAGAAAACAGAAACTCAGAAACGAAGAACAAAGAAAACGTAAAATACAGAAAATATAAACAGTCCCAAAACAGTTATAGCATGTTATGAGCATCGGAATCATAAAGGAAGGGCAATCAGGGAGTAAAGGATACGTACCTTTAAAGGGTTTAAAGGATAAAGTATTCGAAGAGGAAGAGAGAGCATTTCGATTATAACAAATGTTTGAGAAATGCTTATGTGAAGTAATGAAACAGTGAAGATAGCGCATGGGTTTAAAGGTTTAAACGTATACGAGGGAGCACAAGCGACAACGAGCCCTAGTCGTTGATCTTGCCACGTGTACGCTGATAAAAAAGTATTGTGAGACATCACTTCGGTACACTATTCACGTCCTGTCACCAGTGCCACGTAGGTCGCCGCGGGCGATCACTTAAAAGCCTCTTCGTTGAAAGTTACAGCTCGAGACTGGGGGGCTTGTGTATAGGCCAGACCTCGGTCATCAGCCTGAGAGAAAGACGTTGGACATCTATGGACTGATAGTAATGATGGGCCACGTAAGTTGGGTCCCACAAGCAGTATAAGCTAACATGAAGTTAACATCCAGATACCAGATAAAGACCTAAGTCACGAGAGGATCATGCATGGGGTGTGTAAGGTACATTCAGGTACGACACAAGCAAGTGTTCCTTGGAGGCGCTGAGGCTCGTTAGGGTTAGGGTTTCCGAGGGAAGACTGCATGCATGGCATGTGAATACTTAGGGCACCCATAGAACAGATGGTCCCGCAGCATTGGTGCATGAGTTGGTACCTTGGCGGCCATACTGTTAGTCATTGCACTCCAGAAAGGGGAAGTCCTATGTGCCAGATTACGCTAAGATTGTGTGATAGTGGCGCCAGGACATTCTCCCAGGAACCCTATATATGGGTAACATAACATAAGTAACCCTAGTTACAACCTATATAAAGGGTGGTAAGAACCCTAGCAAGTACCGTTTCGAAGATTGAAACTACTTTATTCACTTATTGTTTCTTTGCCCCAGTACTGACTTGAGCGTCGGAGTGCAAACGGTCGTCAAGGCGCCCTTTGTCTTTGCAGGCGAGAAGTTCTTCAACCCTAGGTAGTTCGATTCTCGGGTGGAGATAGGCGAGCCAGAGACTACCGTTCAAGTCAACCGGTGATCGAGTCAACTGGCGAGAACATTAGTTAATCCTATTTTTCATGTCTCGATCTGCATATTTCATACTCAGTCAAAATCTAAGAACATAGCATTGCCATTTGCTTCCTATCTTATATTGTAGGTTTCCACACCCTTTCTTTCTATGAACAAAATTCAACCATCTAGTGTAAGTCCGAAATTACATTAAGATAGTGCTTCTAGGGCAAGACAAATGCAGAATTGTCTCACAAAACATAATTGCATGGCATAATCTCATATTGGGTATGTCGGAAATTGTTGTTACAGGTGCTGTAATAAGAGCATTTTTTGGGTATGCGACAATGTAATGAGAACCATCTATTACCATGACGAAGACAAAATTAATACAATTATAACAATGCAAAACTCAAAAAGTATAACTGTAACTAAAACGGTGACAAGCAACTCTAAAGAATGGTGGTTGATTCCATTGACAAAGAATATTTCAGGTAAGTCGGTTATAATGTGAACTAGTTCATCAAGAAAAAGGAGTAGAAAAATTAGATAGTCTGAATCATAGAATACTACGAGGTCAATGATTTTGGAACAAGGGCACAAATTATTTCGACACCAATCTAGGTGGACTTGCATATCATTTGGTGGAATACAAAAGGTGAGCAAGTGACTTTGCTTTACATAAGAATTTTTAGAAGCCACTAAGACTTGGAGCAAAGAAGAGGAGGAAGAAGATCGAGCATTGGCGTCAAGAATTGCTACAATTTACTATGATTCACATTCAGAATAGAAGTGAAAACAGTTCTCTCAAAGCCATGCAGTTGAAACAACAGGTGAAAACCTACCCGATCTTCGTCTAACACAAACTGTTCTTAACCATCACTGACCATGTGTAGGAAAAAAAAACACTTCGTTAAGAGAAACAATACTCATTTCAGTAATCCCTATGTCTCAAGAATTAGTCTCCCACTATCAAGCAGAGAATTTCTTTGGTGCACGATAAAAAAATCACCATTCCTCACTGCATTAAAAGGTGCCTTCCAGATTAAAAACAACAATGACCTATCAAATTATTCGTAGCATTGTTTTCATGATGAGCAAGTTTGTTTTTGTTTATTTTAAAAAAAAATGTTTTATTTTAAATAAAATAAGTAGATTTGTGTTCTTTTATGTTGGTCCAACTAATCTATTATTTTTAAGTAGTTTTGTAATTTTTTTTTAAAAAAACAAATCTTATCTGATTATTTGATAAGTGATTTTTTTTTAAAAAAATTACTTATTTTGAGAACACTTTTTTCAAGTTTAATTAAACTGACACAATGCCAAAGTTATTGCTTTAATATAAATTATTTGGAAAGATATTCTCGTTTGTACTGAACTACTGCTCCAATGCCTCTGTTCCCCTACCGAGGCTATCTAGACATACATTTATTTGAAATGCCGAAAAAAGTACTCCACATGTTCGTAATGAACATAAAGAAAGAATTGAAACATTTATGCAAACCCAGAAGTCAGAAACAATACATAACCTCTCAAGAAGACAGAAACCAGTTAAACTAGTAGAACCACAAATTGTCCATCACTACTGTTGATATCAGTGAACTTCAGTAATTTTAGAGGATAAGGCATGTAGTATCCATTTTAGTTAGATATTAGGATAAGATTCTTCACCCGTGCTCTGTAGTCTACACAGTGATTTTCCCTCACGAAAACCAGAGTATGATTTCTCAACTTTCATATCTGACCATTTTTAATGGTATACTAAGATATTATTACATGGCAAATTAGCAACATTGATAATTTTCCAAAACGTACAAACTTAAGAATCTCTAGTCATAAGTTGCCCTTCATTCTTGAGAAAACTCCACTTTTGATAGGGATGAGTTACAATATAATTTATAGTTTATTCTATCAAAATAATATTAGAGTAATTTGTACATGCTTACTCCATACTACTTGTGGTATACTACTTCTGCTGTCGTGGGATGTTCCATATTAAAGAAGCCCATGACTTAAGAGATCAGTTCGAGTAAAAATCTGAGACATAGGTTGGACAAAAGCCGATGATGAATAGTATGGAAACACGGAGATTAGGCAACCAATATATTTCCAAAACAAAAAATAATATCCACCCTTATATTAACGTGATTTTCTTTTATATTTAGACACAATCTATAAATAAAAGAATTGAAGAAAAACAAAGGATCACAAATTTTTTTTGTACTGGTTCAAACCTCTTCAACCAATTCAAAACCCAGAATAGCCTTTGAGAAGGAACTCTACTAAAACAAAAAACCACGAGGCTTGATTAAATTGAAAATTATTTAATAGTTCAGCTGGAACTGTAGGCCGAAGCCGGAACTAAAGTCATTTGTGATATACCTGAAATGTGAAACATTGTTTACTTTGTTACCACTTCACAAAAACATATTTGGACGAAAGAGCACAAAGGGAGAATAAATTTCATTTGAAATTAATATTTTCTTATGTGAATATCCTTTTAAAATGAAAGGAATAAGAATAGACCATATAAAATTTTAATTACCTTTCATTGATTTTAATTACTCTAGAATTGAGAGATTAACAACCCTTCCCTCTCTCATTAATACCCTCATCCCAAAAAAATTATACACACCCCAATAAGAAATAAATGTTGGCACATAATTTAGCATCCTACACATTAACATAATTATGATCTATGGACAGAAATGATCTTTGGAGTTTTAAAACATAGACTGTACGCCACATGAAAAAGTATCTCTATTTCAGGTTCGGACAAGTTTCAATTCAACAGACATATTCATTTCTTTTAGTGAGACACAAGAGGATGATAAACAAAACTCAATCCACAAGGTAAAGCCCAAAAGAACTAAAAGTATTAAATGAGTAGGAGCCTCAAAACTCCTAAAAGAAACCTAAGCATGAAGCCTGTATCCAGCAAAAGAATCAGCAACCAGGTTTGTTCCTGTAGGAGCATGGTACCACTGAACCTGACCATCACCAACATGTATTTTTGGAATTGACAAACAGCATTATGCAGAGGAAGAAAACTATTACAACAATTAGTATTGTAATCACCTTATGTGTAACCATTAACAAATTTCAACCAAAAGGGCAACTAAAACAACATTCAAGACCCTACATTTGTATATGCCACCTCAGTAGCCCAATATCCATAACAAATACTTTCTACTGAATCATTCTACAAGAAGTAACTCATTGAAAACCCAAAACACAAATCCGAACATAAATAGAGCAATAAAGAACAAAAATAGTGAAAATACAAACTCAGGCAGTAGAAACAGAAACTTGAGTTTGTCTTTCACTCAACTCCTTCCTCCTAAGATACTCCTGCAAAATCCCAAGCCTCGCCGTCTCAAAAGCGAAGTACCCCAATGCGGAAAAGCACGCGCTGTGAAGCACCCTTGGCCCCATACCACGTGTCAGCCCCACCCACCCTTCTTCCTTCAAAATTTGCTTCACCGTCGCCGAAATGCCGTCGTACATAACCGCCGAAACCTTACCCACCCCCTCGCCGCGCACCTGCGTCATCAACCGCGTCTTCACCACGTCCAACGGTGTCGTAAGCGACGCCGAAATGGCCCCCGCGAGAGCCCCACACAGAACGCTCTGAACCGGTTCCAAGTAGTTTTTCTCCGTTTTCTGCAGCACCGCGGCTTTTAGATACTCGAAGGAGGAATAACTCAGAACCCCTGCGGGTAGGTTTCGGAGCAACGTTGCCGAATACCCAGCGTAGAGGCCCATAACGCCATCGTTTTGGAGAATTTCGACGAGGACTTGCCAGGAGCGTCCCTTCGCGCCGGCTTGCATTCGCTGTGTGATGAGCTCCTTGGGTACCATGATCGCCGAGGAGGCGACGTTCCCCATGGCGCCGGCGGTTGGGGGGATCAGGACGGCGGGGAAATTTTCGAGTTTTCCAAGGAACGATTTGCCAAACTCGCAGGTGCCGAAGTAGACGGCGGATGAGGCGGTTGAACCGACTATGACGGCGGAGACGCCGCTGTAGAAGCCGAGGAGGCCGCTGGACTGGAATGTTTTCACGACTGCGTCGAGGGTGTTTTTGTAAATTTGCGCAGCGCCTTTGGTCTGCATCTTGGTTTTGATGGTGTCGAGGGGGAGGAGGCAAACGTAGGTGAATGCACCGGCAAGGCCACCTGCGGCGGCGCCGATTAGGGCCCGGTCAAAGAGAGGGAGGGTTTTGAGGGACTGGGATTTTGGGCTGGGGCGGGGCCATTTGACGGAGGTGGTGGAGGCGAAGGGGGGGAAGTGGGTGAGGAGGGAGGGGAAGTCGGAGAGGGTTGTGGAGATTGAGATTTCATGGGGCTTCGGAGAAGGGAGGCCCAGAGAGGAAGAGACCCTGGCCTCCATTGGAGAGTGAAGAGAGTGGTATTGTTTCTGAGGTGCGGAATTGAGATTGCAAATGCAGAACAAGATGAACTACAACGTCGTCGTTTGGGCTTCTGTAAAACTACATTAGTCGGTTGAAACAAATGGTGAAAAAAAGGGAATCACACCGCAATTCGTGACTCGGCTCGTGTTTGTTTGCACTTTGCAACACTTTGTCTCACATCAGTCAGGTGAAAAATAGTTTAACTTGTCTTCTGTAGTGTTTTTATTTTCTTTGATAAAAATAAATAAACGATAAATATAAAATTGTTTAAATAGTGTTATTAATACACATTGTTTTTTTTTATCTAAGCCCTTTTAAAAAAAATGTAATGTTCTCAGTTCTGTATCTCTCTTTAAATTTTTTTTAAAAACGAAATTTCATACATATACATTTCATTAGTAATACATTAGTAGGTTATAATTTTTGTCTATAACCTAATACAATTCTTTATGTCATAATTAAATTTAAGATGATGAAGATATCTAAAGTTGCACCATCAAATAATTAAAATAAATACTATGCCTACAATATTTTCAAATATTATTCGAGTGATTGTTTGAAGATGATGATGAGATATTATTATGAATAATAAAAATTATTTTGAAAAATAGATATTGAAGAACAGTCATGTACAATTCCAAATCAAGATTAAAGAACACCTTCCACATTTTTTTGTATTGTTTCTTGAAATTGTACAAACAAAATTTTCATTATACAAAAATCTTATGAAGATGTTTAGCCTTAACACATGCATATATTCCTACACCTTGGTATTTTCCAGTTATTTTATTACAAACATGTACAACCTATATCTAATAGCTGGAGACTGCATTGCATATGTAACCATATCCTTCCCTTTGCTATGCGTGCTGGCATGTTACAGCTCAGTTATTATACTTTGTTAATGGCTATGACATGATCTATAACTCTGTTGATGGTAATGTTGTTTACAGGTTTTGACTTCAGATTTGAATGTTACAATTTGGTGTGTTCCACCTACCTTTACCTTTACACATGGTTTGTAATCCCTCCTTTAGGTGAGATCAACGATCCTATAACATTCTTGCCTAATAATCACTACTTGTTTTGACTGTTAGCAGGCTATGAGTATGTCACAGCCACTTTACAATATCTTTTGCATCCAGATATCTAGCAAACATAATAGATTTTCATAAATATCACCTTATTACAAATTCCATTACCTAAATTCCACTCCATATCTAACCAGTTTTCATGACCCACACGACTAGTTGCTTTTCTAATGTCACTCCACCACCTAGATTCTTTCTTACAACTTCCCCTATTTTATTTATTGTTCTCTAACTATCATATCTATCCTTGATTTCCAACCCCCTTCTTCTAAAGGTTTACAAATATTATCCCATTTCACCTATGGCATCCCTTACCTTGACTACCCTAGTCCCACAAAAATTCCTTTTAGGTCTTCTTGACTATTTTTACCACCATTTCTGGAATCTTAAAGAAGGATATATAAATGTGATAATTGATTTTACTAAGTATACCCTCCCGCCAAAAATAAATGTTTACCTTTCCATATAGATAATCTCTTTTTGATTTTGCCTGTAACATCATTTCAAAAAGATACCCTTTTATGATTTCTCCCGAGTTTTATTCCTAGGTATCTAAAAGGCAAGTCCATAATTCCACAATGTAGGATTGTTGCTAATCTTTGGAGCTTGTTTACCTGCACTCCTATCCTACCAATCTTAATTATAGAGAAGTTCATTTTTAAATCTGAAGTGAGTTCAAAGTACCTTAACATACTCTTCATGATCATCACATTTTGGATGCTCTCCTTACATAGGAACAATGTATCATCAGCAAATTGGAACACATTAATCAGTAGACCCTTATTCCCTACTTTTACCCTTTGTAGAAAGTTTATTTCACTAAAAAAAAAAAAAAAATCACTTTTAGCGACCACCAAATTCGATCGCTAAAAACACTATAATCGGTCGTTAAACATATATGCGACCGAAACAGCCACCAAATAAAGATGGAAGCGAAAACTCTAGTCGCAAAGCATTTAGCGACCAAATTATAAAGTGGTCACAAATTTGCAACCGAAATTTCGATGGCTAAATCAGTCGTAAGAAATTTGGTTACCAAAATTCAAGAACCAAATTAGCAACCGAAATTTCGGTGGCTAAATCAGTCACAAAAATTTTGGTCACCAAAATTCAAAAACCAAATTAGAAACCAAGTTTTTATAAAAAAAAAATCGGTGACTGAAATAGAAGATGATAGCAACCACCATTTTCGGTCGCTAATTTATTAAAATAATTAATTAAAAAAAACTTGTGGTGATTAATTCGGTGGCTAAATGCAGACCCCTATTGTGACAAATTTGATTTCAGTGACTTAATATTTTTTTTTAATTACAACGATCGATTTTGTTTTGGTTGTTAAACAAAAGTTTTGTAGATATAGCCATCAAATCAGTTTTAGTAGCTATTTTTATATGTATTATTAATTATCAATACCTATTTAAAATGGTATTTTAACCATTTTATATAAAAAAAATTCAAATTTGTTTATAAATACCAAAAATTCAATCAAGCTAAATAAGAATAAACTTCAATTACATAATTTAAGAAATGAAGTCAAATTGATTATTGGAAGTTTTCTACCTATCGGTGATATATCTAGGAATTAAAATGTTTAAAAATACAATTATTCTTTTGTAATGGTCAATTTTTTAAGAATTAAGATCATGTCGTCTCATTCTACATTTTCTTTCACAATAGTATGGTAAACATTTAATTTTGTGATATGTTTTATGTTTATGTAATCAGTGTATTAACGAACGGAAGACGCTCGTAATGTTTTCTTTGTTGGTTCATATTGTAAAAAATATAGCATATATAAATATACTAATACATAAAACTTTCTCATGTGAAAGTCAAAGAACATACTAAAAAACTAAACTTAAGCTTCCCCGTTAAAAAAATTAAAAAAAAATACAAAAAAAGGTATTAATAACAAAACAGTAAAACATAGAGCATGCTTAATGGGTGGACACATTGAATCCATCTTAACTTGAATCCTCCGTAGCTTAGCCAACATCAACTATTTCTTCATTTCCACGTGGAAGCTATGCAACAATGCTACCAGACGGAGCAGAGCGAAAACTCACCATCTCTGTTTGCAACAGGGCAATTCTTTCAACACCTCTAGACTTACATTAGTTGCATTTTCCTTACCTGAAGGACAAATGTTATTCAATGAAAAACATGACCAAGATAAAAAGCTATATGCAAAAATGTTTTCTCATACTCTAGTGCTGAAAAACTCAAATCCTAAGTCAACTTATGTGAAATTTTAAGTATGAACAAAATTCCAGTTCAATAGTCAAGTGAAGCTTTACCACTAAGATATGTATCTAAATCTTCAGCTGGTACATAAAAAAACAGACCATTTCCATCAGTAGTGAGTGAAAGACCTTTCACAGCCTCCACCTTCTCTTCAGGCAACAATCTCCTCAAGATTCCATAGGTTAAACTAATATCAACCAATGAAATAGCAAGTTAAACAATTTGAAAATGTGCACATAAATCTATCAGTGATTGCATGCATAATTAGAACACAAATTATAATGTGTTAACAAATATGCTTCTTAGTTTTTTTTTCTTTCTTTGATCTTTTACAGTTAGTTTGTTAGTTGTGTCAGTTGGTGAAGACATCCTTTACGATTGATATAAAGCTTCTTGTAATTGATCCTAGTGAATAATATACGAAGTTCATTTTTACTCGTGTTCATTTTTTTTTTCTCAAACTCTAGAGTTTTCACAACATAAAAAAATATCAATTTCAATGTTCGATTTCTTAAGATTCTATATAGTTATTTAAAGCAATATGTAAACACCATATGCATAAATCAGGGATTATAGTAAGGTTCTCACGAAGGGGTGAAGATTGGTTTCCCAATTTCAAGGAGCAAAGTAACATAGTTCTCCATGGAAGTGAGAAGTGATGGGAAAAACTTACCTTTAAATTACCACAAATTGCCTGTGTAAGTGCCGAGTTGATAGTTGTATTCAAAACTACTATGTAGTTTATAAAGAAAGTGAAAGCACAATAAAGAAGCATCACAACCTGTCCAAGATTCCAATTTCATAAATGCCTACAAAAACTATATATCATAATAGACGGACATAATGAAAATGACATTATATAACAGGAAATGAATGACAGAAACATATGTTGTAGTTCTATTAAAAACCTATGAATATTAGATTACAAAGAAGTTTGTGTTGGGTATGAAGCCAGAACTAATTGGGTTGGGCTGAGTAGACACCATATTTTAGTGAGTGAGTTTAATCATTGTGTCCATTTATTATCTCTATTTATCTCTATTTAAAGAGATCATTGTACTTGTAATTGGTGTGCAACTAGACATAATGAAAACCTAATAGTTGCCCGTGTGGATGTAGGTTGCAGTTGGCGACCGAACCACGTTAAATCTTGTGTCGTTTATTTTCCTGCAGTATTCGTGATTATGTGTGTTGCTTCCGTGTGCGTTTTTCCCATCAGTTTGTGATGGAAGTATAAAAGTACAAGAAGAACAAAAGAAAGAAGCACCTGAAATTTAGGGTAGAAGAAGGATGGGAAGTTTAGTGTTGTTTGGAGGTCTCCTTTGAGTAAGGACCAGAGAAACAAGATTGGTCCACAAATCACCACTAAATAGAAAACAAGAATTGAGAAAAGTGCAATGATTATGCTCAGAACAAATGAGGTGGAAGATTAAACAAAGCTCCAAAAGATCACTAAATTTTACCGTTGCACCATACAATACCAAAATTGTTAAGGCCATTAAATTTACCTATGAAAAGATGTAAATTAGTCAAAATTCAATGAAGAAATAATGGGTAAAAGAATGAAAAGAATGGCGTAAAAGAAGAAAATGATGAAATCTTACCAATACGAGAAACAGAAGCAAGGTATAATGCCTTACACATGTTTTCT
>Ga0123342_1004973_pt1 | contig 19766 bp, 7 predicted proteins | sample Turbeawhitnodule_FD_89960 | JGI IMG/M metagenome (GOLD analysis project Ga0123342, IMG submission 89960) | Root nodule microbial communities of legume samples collected from Mexico - Turtle bean Mexico white nodule | ecosystem: Host-associated > Plants > Roots > Nodule | place: Mexico: Nepantla... | reverse complement strand
CTGATTTTTCCACAGTAATTAAGACAAATATTTCATTGATTACGAAGCATCCAAGAAACATTTGTCCTAGCAGTAAAAGCAACCAAAACTGTCTGAACGTCAAGAGACGCAGAGAAAGCTTTGATAAACTCCCCCATACTTCCACGAAAAAATATATTTTATTTTTATTATTATTATATGTGTATTTATATTTATTTAAATGAAATATAGATAGATGTATATTTGTATATTTTCAATATCAAATTATCTATCTCTATATATATGTTATATAAAAAATAAAATAAAATAATCTTTTAAAGGAAAGACAAAATAAAAATAAAAATAAATATTTTGGATGTTTTTCTGTGTATTATTCAAAAGAAATAAAACTATTGTTAACGAATATCTTTCTTAATTAAATTATAACAATAATCAAATTATATAAAATATATCATTCATAATTATTTTAATTTTAAAAAATTAACTTATTATTATTTTTATTTGCATATTCTTATCAAGATTAAAAAAAAAATTACTAAGTGTTATGATTTATTTGATTTTCATAAGAAAAATAAAAATTGAATTACAACGTGAAATAATTAAAAAGTAACAAAAAGGCATAATGACAGTGGAAAAATAGAAAAGCTAAATAATTTATTTATATATATATATATTTATATAATTTTTTTTGAAAAGTAGTTTTTAAAAAACTAAACTATAATATCATTCTTAAAATTTATTTATAAAAAAGAATATTTTTATATATAGATATAATATATTTGTATTTATTAAAATAAATTAAAAATCTACATTTTTAATATAAATATGTGAATAATAATATATATTTTATTTTAAATATTAGTTTACCTATAATTTGTCGTTTATTCAGATTATTGACAGATCCTAAATACTATATAGGATCCAAATTCTTTAATTTTTTAAATAAAAAATATGCAATTTAACTATTCATATCAATAAAACCAAATTTTAAATTTATTAATTTTATAAAAAAAATTGCATTGTTGAGATGTTTATGAAATTTTACTTAAATCTCTACTATATACAAATAATAAAAATATAATATATTGCATGACATTTAGTAAATGTAAATCAAATAATAAAAAGAGATAAAAACTATAATTTTTAAGAGAGATAAAGATATGAAAAAAAAATAGTTTCACATTTTTTTTCCTATTCAAAATTCATTATTTATATTTCTTTTTTTTAGTTTTATATGTGTAACAACAAATCAAAATTTGGTTATGTTTTTCATAATATATAAATTATATTTCTGTAAGGGTGAAATTGTGTACATGTATCAGCATTTTCTATTTTTATCATTTATATATATATATATATATATATATATTTAATATTAAAATTTAAATAAACAATATTAATATTATTATAATATATTTTAATAAATATGAATAGGCAAAACATATAAATTATCTAATTAGAATAATTTACAAATATCTTTAATTAAAAATAGAGAAGAAAATTAGAAAAATACTTTTCAAAACAAAATTTATAGCAATTGAGAAAATAAAAATAGTATAAAAAGTACCACTATCTTTAATTTTAAAATAATTTTTTAAAATTAAAAAATTGTTTTATTAACGTTAAAATTACAAAATAATATTAATAAATTAATAAAATATTAATAAATATAAAATTAAAATTTTTCGTTACATTCTTGCTTTCGACGTGCTCATTCATTTTCTGGTTCCAATGTCCATGAAGAATTCTCTTCACACTCGGTAGATGTATGTACTGTGCAATAACTGAAAAATTAGTAATTCATTCTTCCATTTCGTAACGTTTTGCATCTGAGCTTCATTTCAGAGATTTTGCTAGAATTCTTACTTTAAATGATTTGTCATTTTACAGCTTTCGTCTCATGAATCTGTTACCGTATATTAGACATGCAAAGATAAGTTATAATATGATCACTTAGCATGTCAATTCCAAAAATGTTTTTTTAGAGTGATGGTTTGTTTGTTCTTAGAGTCAAGAAGATTCTCCGGATGATATTTAGGAAAAGAATATAAATATAAGAGGCTCCTTAAAGGAATAACGAACATGTATGTTTACGAAGAAACTGGGCAAAGAATAGATTTTGACGCTACGACTGAAGTTTGGGGTTCATGATCTTCACCTACCAAATTGAAGGGAGTATTAAAGATATAATAATTATCAAATTATACAAAATTATTGTATATATTGTACGATATTATATGCAATTATATGCATCTAATTTAAAAATGATAAAAGTCATGATTAGTGGATACTTACCTAATTAGCTTGTAATTTATATGTAATATTGTTTAATGATGTTTTGCAGCATTAGTTAAAAAATGTAAATCTTTTTAGAAAAGGATGAAACAAAAATATGTATATCACAATTTCAAGTGCCTATGAGTGATAAAAATTTGAAAAAAATGAAAAAATTGTGGAAAAAAAAATCAAAGATAACAACAAAGAGGAGAGAAAACTGTTTAGAGTTTGCTACAAAAAAATATGGTATTAATGAAAAGGTGTATCGTTTTGACACAAGAGATTATAGAGAAATTTTCAGAAATGGATTCAAATCTTGGCCAGGAGGAAGTACGCCAAATTCTGACTATTATAACTTGTCAAAATTTATTAATAGTTGAGGGGATTACAACAGGTGGCCATCTAAGTCACGCGTACAATCTGTAATCAAAATTGGAAACCAACTCATGTCATTTTAATTCTTCCATTTAGGACTCAAATACAATACTAGAAATATGAAATTCATGCCCCGTGCAACATTTGAGTTGATGATACTTTTGAAAAAGAGTATAAATATAAGAAGCTCCTTAAAGAAATAACGAGCATGTATATTTTTCGAAGACACTAGGCAACGGATTTTGACTCTACGACACAAATTGATGTTCATGATCTTCACTTATCAACTTGAGGGGAGTATTAAGGAAATAATAATTATCAAATTATAGACAATTATTGTATACAATATTGTACGATATTATATGCAATTATATGCAACTAATTTAATAATGATAAAATAAATCCATGATTAGTAGATACCTACCTAATTACGTTATAATCTATATGTAATATTGTTTAATGATTTTTTTTTTGTAATAATGTTTTGCAGGATTACTTAGAAAATGTCAATTTTTTCAGAAAATGATGAAACAAAAGGATGTACATAACAATATCAAGTTCCTATTAGTGATAAAAATTTGAAAAAAGCGAAAACATTGTGAAAAATAATCAAAGATAACAACGAAGAGGAAGGAAAAGTGTTTAGAGTTCGCTAAAGAAAATATGGTATTAATGAAAAAGTATATCATTTTGACACAAGAGATTATAAAGAAATTTTCAGAAATGGTTTCAAGGCTTGGCAAAAAGGAAGTACGTCAAATTATGACTATTATAACTTTTTAATAGTAGAGGTCAACCTCTGGATTACAACAGGAGGCCATCTAAGTCACGCGTACAATCTGTAATCAAAATTGGAAACCAACTCATGTCGTTTTAATTCTTCCATTTAGGACTCAAATACAATACTAGAAATATGAAATTCATGCCCCGTACAACATTTTGAGTTTATGATACTTTTGGAAAAGAGTATAAACATAAGAATTTTTCTAAAGGATAGCGAGCATGTATGTTTACGAAGACACGAGAACAAATTTTGACGCTACGAAAAAAGTTGGGATAAACATACGCAGAACAGAGAGGAAGACGAAGTCGTAGTCATAGTAATTGACCTAGGCGACGTTGTTATTCAAGACGACATTATAGATCTCCTTATTCAAGGATCCTTATTCAAAAACACATAGGAGTCAGAGGATTAGTTGTCACCTCCAATATTTGAAATCGTATCCTTTAACAAGCTTGTCTATGGAATGCATGCATTCTGCAAAACTTGTTTATTTTCCATCTCATTAATCTGGTGGTTTCTTAATGCTGGAATCTATAGTTGATTGCTTGCTTGAAAGTCTGAAACATATACATGGAAACCATGCCCCAATTCGTGTTGTTTGGAGGTATGAGTAAATTTGCTAAAATTGGCAAATTCTGCTGGACTGAGAAGACAAAATAGGTTCTGCGTGTAAAACTTGTATAAAAAGATTTTGAAAAAAAAATGTTACTTGCATACTCAAAAGTGACAAAGTCACCCGTTTACGAATCTTCAAATACTCCAATTCACCATGTATATTTGTTTTTTTTTACTGGAGCTATTTTTTTTTAAATGGAGTTCGTTTAAAAAAATTACAAAAATGAAGCAAGTCGTGCTAATTTGGTATGACTTCATATGCAGAAATCGTACTAAATTGACACGTCAACCTGAATCTGTCTCGTTAACTTGAAGTTGTACAAATTTGACACGACTTTGTCAACGTCATTTTTTTATATCGAGTAGTGAGTTATGTAATAAAAAAAATAGATAATCGTGTATGCATCATGATTGATGGTAACGTTATATATTTATTTGAGAAGTGTTATTGTATTTGAAAAATAAATAGAGAATTATTTTTGTGGATGATTTAATTCCAAATAAACTATAAAGATGTTCACATTATAGAACTGAACGTCACAATAGAAGTAATTGTCCGCACAGACATGTTTAATAATAAAATTCAATTCCAAGTTTGATTATTAATTTCTTAATTTTCTTTACCTATGTATTTATTTTTTCAAAAAAATTATTTATCAATTTAATTTCAAATATTACATAACTTATAATTTTAATTATAATATATATTTATTTAAAAAAAGTTAAAAAAATATGACGTGGACAAAATCGTACCAAATTGGTACAGGTTGGCACGACTTGCTTTATTTTTATAATTTTTTTTAAACGGACCCCATTTTGATAAAAAAAAAAAAAAAAATTCCACAAGAGAAAAGAACCAACTATATCTTTCTTTAATACTCTCATTTAGTTGTTTTTTTTATTTATTTTTTACTTTTATCGTGTATTTTTTATTATTTAGGAAAGGTGATCACTTAATCAGTTATCAATTTTATAAACTGGACTGGCTAATTTATACTGTCATAAAAAGTCAAACTTAGTAATGGTGATTTGTGTTCTGTATATTATTCTCGAATATCTATTATAAGACAAAGTCAAGATACATAAAAGAAATATCATCAACTTATATTATTATTTAAATGTGTGTAAATAAATTATGAGGTGTGAATACAATAAAAGATGAGTTAGAAATTCATGAATGAGAATATAATTTAGGTCCATCGGAAATTACGTTCTAATATAAAAAAAATAAAAATAAAACATAAATGTATAACAATATAACAACAGATACATGTCTTTTGTTTAAATAATTTTTTATAATTTTATTCTTCAAATATATTTTTAAAATTTAAATAACTACTCACAATAAAAAATTATCTACGATAAAATTAAGAAAATTATTTACTTTATAATTACTTTTAATAAAAATCTTCCTACAATCTTAAAAAATTATTTAATAAAATAAACAATTTAATAACTTCTCTTTATTTTAAAATAACTAAAACAATATTTTTAGAAATAATAACTATATAATAATATATTTTAATATATAATTTATCTTTTAATTAGAAGAAACACATTTAAAAGTTTGTGGTGTTATAATAATAATATATTTTAAATTTATAATAATAATAATTTTATTGAATTATGCCATTAAAAAAAGCAGTAATTTATATTTTTATGAGTTTGTAGCAATACATTTTTTATTAAGCGGGAGACCAAACCCCGGAATTATCTATAGAAGTTAAAAGAGTAAAACTAAAGAAATATCTAAAAAATAATTGCATCAAAAATATAAAACTTATTATATTTTGTTATCATCATTTTATACGTTCATTTGAAAACTAAAAATATAATTATTTTATTTTAAATTTTTTGTATATATTTATTTTTATTAATTAAATATAATATTTTATTATGAAAAGGAGTTCAAAGGTAGGGAAGTAAGACACACATTTAATCACAAATGATAACTTTTCTTCTTTTTATTATTATTTACAATTCTTACCAGACTTATTATTATATTATTTACAATTTTTATAAAAATGTTAAATATTTCTATTCATATTAATTAAACTTGACTTCCACCTTGTGTTCATTGTCACCGTTGATCCCTACCATACTTTTTTGTCAGTTTCTTACGACACAACTTATTCATACGACCGTAGGATTTTCATCAACAATTTTAAACTCATGTAATCACCAATCTACACGACAATTTTCTTTTAGTTTACGACACATGTTTTTTGACCTAACTTTTCTTTTAGTTTACGACACATGTTTTTTGACCTAACTTTCAATTTAACAGTCAAAACCTAGTTCCAATTTCAATTCCTACGGTTCTGCCAACAACCACACCGCACCTTCGATTCCATCAACCAAGACATTCAAACCCTAAACCAATGGATATTTCGCCTACCATGATTGCATTGAAAACACAACTTTTTGGTGTCAACGAGCATGCTTCGTTGTTTTGCTTCGACTTCTATAAAATGGTCTCGTAAATTTTGATGACAAATTATAATTGTCGATGTTAATTCGTCATCAATATCACCCGATATGACAACATGACTTAATGAGAGTGTTCTTTCTTAGTTACAAAGAAAAAAGAAACGTACTAACAAATATTTAGAAAAAAAAAACTTATTTCACAAAATATCATTTCATCATCTTTAAAATACAACAAGTAAAACAGGTTAGCATTATTTCTTTATTTTTATTCCTATATTCTTAATTCTTATCAGCATTATTTTATATATACATATATGCCTTTTAATAATATCATTATTAATATGTATACCATTAACAGAAATCGACAACATGGTGCAAAAAAATTTATAACATTTGACATACTACCTTTCATCAAATTTCCTACGGGGCCATGACAAATAATCAAAATATTTTCATTTGCCATTAAACAAATTCTTTGACACGCAGATGGAATTCAAAAAATCAATTTTTTTACTAAGAGAGATTCGGTGTGTGGATTTGCTACCCACTCTCTCATAGCCATGTGGGTATCAGAAAAGCTGCATTCCTAAGAACGCAGCGATGGCGAAGTATCCACCGATTTTTAGGGTTTGAATCGCTTGGTTGAAGAAATCGAAGACACTGACGTGGTTATTGGCAGAACAGGAGGAATTGAAATAAGAAATTGGCTTTGACTGTTAAATTGAAAGTTATGGTCGAAGAACCTGTCAATGCCGTAAACTAAAAGAGAGCCATCGCAGTAGATTGGAGATTGCGTGAGATTGATGTTGTTGATAGACGTTATGTCGGAAGAAGAAGTTGTGACCGTAAGAAACTGGCCGGAGAGCATGGTAGGGATCTTGGCGTCGGCGGTGAGGAGTCGGATACAGGACGGAGTGAGCGGGAGCGGCGCGAGGTGGAAGCGGAGGAGGTCAAGGGAGGGCTGGGCAGATTTCTTGAACGCGGAATCGGAGAGAGCAAAGACGGTGGCTGAAGGACTTGGAGTGTGAGAGCCATTGAAACGAAGCCTGAATCTGAAAGAACGTTGGCGGCATCGGCGGCGTCAAATATGGCTTCACGCGGAAGAGCGCCGGCGAGAGAGAAGACTGCTTCATTTCTAATATTCAATTTCGATTTGGCGGGATTACCAACCCCTCTTTTATAAACCTCTCTATTCTCCTAACAGGCTGCTTCTTCCTGCACCTCCATACCTTCTTCTCTCACCTCCATATATTTTCGTAATTTCAAAAATGCCCCTCTGTAATATTCCGAATTACATAATCCGGAAGTCATTTTTCAAATTTGTAATTAGCTTCCAGATTATATAATCCGGAAGTCTTTTTTCATATGCATGATTACTTTTCGGATTACATAATCTGGAAGTCTTTTTTAACTTCCGGATTATGTAATCCGGAAGTCTTTTTTCAAATGCATTTCCGGATTACATAATCCGGAAGCTATTCTATGGAGGTGGCACAAGAAGGATAAAATTGTATTTTCATGTTGGGTATGGAGGTGCCAGAAGAAGATATGGAGGTGCAGGAAGAAACAGTCCTCCTAACAATATTTCAAACAAATTGGGCTTATATGGATTTATCCTTCAGAGAAGGCAAAGGAAAATTCTTCCTGCACCATATCAATTTTAACCTCCACCATATCAATTTTTTAAATTTTCAAAATTATCCTCACCATATCAATTTTAACCTCCACCATATCAATTTTTTAAATTTCTAAAACTACACTTATTTCAAATTAAAAAATTCAAAATAATAATTATAATTGAGAAATAAAAAAATATATTCTGAAAAAAACAGAAAACTGAAAACACATTCTGAATAAAAAATTTCAGAATTCAAAAATATGTTCCAAAAATTGAAATCCAAAATATTTCAGATAAAAGTTTCAAAAATAATTTTTCCCATTTTTGAGTAAGGTTATTTTCGTCATTTAGAAGGGGTATTTTTGTTATTTTCTAGAGCTGATTGGGTGCATGTTGGAATTGATATGGTGGAGGGAGAAATTGCCGAAGGCAAATTGGACTTACCATTTTTGGGCCTACATGAATTGGTAGCCTGGGCCAATCTTTACCATATAGTTTCATTTTACGTGGAAGACCATTTCTTCCTGCACCTCCACATGTTCTTCTCTCACCTCCATAATTTTCATATTTCCAAAAATGCCCTTATATGATATTTTGGATTACAAAATTTGAAAGTCATTTTCCAAATTTATAATTAGGTTTTGGATTACAGAATCTAGAAATTTTTTTTCAAAAACATGATTAGTTTCCCGATTACATAAATTGAAAGTCTTTTCTAATATGAGATTAGCTTCCAGATTTTGTAATCTAAAAGTCTTTTTCCAAATGTGTATCCATATTACATAATCTGAAAGCTACTCTCAAATTCAAACTTCCAGATTATATAATCCAGAATACTATTCTAGATTATATAATTCAGAATATGAAAATGACACAAAAAGGATAAAAAAGTATTTTCATATTTTATATGAAGTGTAAAAAAACGTATGAAGGTGCAAAAAGAAAAAATGCTGAAGACCTCATTCATACACACCGGTTGATCTAGATCACATATTTGTATCCTCACATCTCTTCATCTGATTTATATATCATAATATTTGTTTTCTACTAATAATTATAAATTAAATTAAAATAAATCTTACAATTATAAAAATATTTTTATAAATTAATAACTCATTATTGATAATAACTTATTTATAATACATTTGAAAAAAAAACCTCAACCCATATCTCTTTCAACCACTATTTTATTGTTCAAAAGTCAAAATTCTACGTGGATGACGGAAGAGCATCTTTGCCCCCCACAGGTTCATTTTGTTTCCCCTGAAATCATCACTTTAATGAGTTGAGTTTTATTAATTCAACTCTTAATTGTCATATTTTTCTTCTTTTACTATTTATCTCCTTTCTAATAAGATCACATTATTTATTATGTTTTGCATTTTATACGAGTGGTAACATGTGAACATCTTCATTTTATGAACATTTCGCCAAGGTTTCATGCTTTTCTATTACAGATATAACTCATCATACCTTTATCTTATTTTTCTTTCAATTATTTTAATAATTTTTTAAAATTAAATATATTTTTTATTCCTATACTATAATATAAAATTAATTTTTATTTTTTATCTAAACTTTAAATCATTCAAATACATATAACATGGAAATAATTGAAATGGGTCATATTATATATATAAAATGATTGTTAATTTTGTTAAAAAATCATTATTATTTTGATACTTCCATGATGAAATATAATATAAAATTATTAATTTTATATTAGAAAACTTATTTCAAAATAACTACCTAGTTCAGATAACAAGACGAACAGGTACTCAAATCGAAATGATATTTTTAGTTCTTTTTTCGTATTTTTATCTTCATTGTTTTTTTTGTGTGTTTACCAAACCAAAAGAAAAAATGATAAGGACAAGCGTCTAAGACAAACGATATGAAGGCAAAATGTGGTGTTCGTGCTCCTTCGGACTTCTCTATCGAACATGGTAGAAGCAAAATCTAACACGTATACCTTTTATACACTAATTCTAATGATAGAGACTTAATGCTCTTTCTTCCAATAATACCTTTTCTAAATTAAGTTAATAACAATAAATACTATTATTAATTAACAATTGGACAACATAACATACCAATCATTTACAAGTGCAGTCAGACTTTTCAACCGTCCACCATTTTTAAATTCCATCTTCTTCTCTATATGCTCGTAAAAATATGATAGTAGATAAATGCAATAAAAGCTCAATTTATTTTCGAATTTACCAAAAAAATGTAAGGTTATAGTGAGAGAAAAGAATGAATATTATATGCACCAACTTAAGTTTTAAATACATTATGCATGTGTCTTTAAAAATAATGTAAGCTGAGAAAATCTTAAGTAAAAAAAATAAATATAAAAGAAGAAATTCCATTGAAAGATTATTTTTAATTTATTAAAGTATAGAATGATTTGAGACTGAGGAAAAAGGCCTATAAATTTGGAATGAGGCAAGGAACAGAAGGGAAAACTCTGTTTTGTTATGGTCCCAAGTCTCTCTCTAATCTCTGTGTGAGTCTCTCCAACCCTTTTGAGGATTGAAAAAAAACATGGAGGAAAGTCTACTACAGAAGCATGAAGAAGAAAGTGAAGAAAAAAGAGTTACATGGAGTGGTTTCAGTGAAGAAATGAGAAGGATAAGTGTTATAGCAGGGCCTATGGTGGCTGTGGTTTTTTCCCAATATTTGTTGCAAATTGTTGCAACCATGATAGTTGGTCATTTGGGTGAACTCTATCTCTCTAGCGCCGCCTTAGCCATTTCCCTAGCTGGGGTCTCTGGTTTCAGTCTTCTTGTAAGCTCCTACCACTTTCTTCTTCCTCTTTCATTCATTATTCTTATTAGGTCTAAATATCATTTTGCTTACTTCATATCATATTATGTTGGCCTCTATAAACATTATGGATGGTACCAGACACACACAAACAATTTTTTTATGAACAAAAACATGCTTGTTGTTTTTGTTGCTGTGAAACTAACATATGTGGTAGTGTTTTTAATGATTCAACTTGGCACTTGGGTTTTAACTTTCCTAATGGGTACTATAGTTTTAGAAAGAAATATGATTGTGCAACCAAAAAGGAAATAATGACTCACTTCTCACTTGCTATTTATTCATTGTATACTTTTTTTATGTCATGTCATATCAGTTGCTTTATCATTAAAAAGTATGTTTCTAATTTATTCATGAGAAGTACTGTTAAATAAAACGTAAAACCCTGGATTCCATTATTTTCAGTAGCTAAAAATAATTCAAAATTAGCATGTTCTTTTATCACTATGTTCTGTTTCTATCACTCACACTGGGTACACCAGAGTGTCCAGCATCATTGTTACAGCACTACGGGACCAGAAGTGGCATCACGTGTGAGACTGTAGCACCACAGGAACATGTGGTTTTTAATCCATTGCATTGTTATCTTATTCATGTGATGAATATTAATATTTGAGAAGGTGACAGACTATTCTGTTGCATACCTTACCAAACTTATCAATACATGTCTGCATTTAGCAACCTTAGATAAGCACTTGCGCAAACATTTAGGAGATGTCAGTAAAATAACCATGAGCATGTTCCTCAGCTTTTAAAAAATAACTTATGAAAATATCTTGTAACTTGCAACAATATAGTTTAATGTCATTTTTAGTTTAGTTATAGAAGAATACATGATAGTTGTTTGAATCAAATTCGATATTATAAAACAAATTAGTAAGATAAGAGTTGTTTGTTCCTCTTAATACTTTGACTGTAACACTGATGTTTGTGTTTAGTATAATTAGTTATCTTCTGCATCAACTGTTTCAAGCAAGTAATTCAGTAACTCAGTGGTTGATGATTTACGTATGGTAACAGATGGGAATGGCTAGTGGACTAGAGACCATTTGTGGACAGGCTTATGGAGCTCAGCAATATCAAAGAATTGGAGTGCAAACATACACTGCAATTTTCTCTCTCTTATTGATTTGTATTCCCCTGTCTCTCCTTTGGGTTTACATAGAAAGCATACTAGTTTTCATTGGCCAGGACCCTCTAATTTCACATGAAGCAGGGAAATTCATAATTTGGCTTCTACCAGCACTTTTTGCTTATGCAATTCTTCAGCCATTAGTTAGATATTTCCAAATCCAAAGCATGCTTCTTCCCATGCTTGCAAGTTCTTGTGTCACACTCATTATTCATATTCCTCTTTGTTGGGCCCTGGTGTTCAAAACAAGGCTGAATAATGTTGGTGGAGCATTGGCAGTTAGCATTTCAATGTGGTCAAATGTGATTATTCTTGGATCATACATGAGATACTCTTCTGCGTGTGCAAAAACCCGTGCACCAATTTCTTTGGAGGTCTTTAAAGGAATGCAGGAGTTCTTTCGTTTTGCCGTCCCTTCGGCAGTAATGGTTTGGTGATTAATCTTCCTGTTCAGTTAATATTTTACATATTCATTTTATCAGATTATACAAAGTTTCCACGTCCAACAAATTTTGTATAATACATTGAGCTGTTTCTCCAAAATTAGTATGTAACATGCATTTTTTTGTATCCATGTTGATGAGGACAGCCTTGAATGGTGGTCATTTGAGCTGCTTGTATTGCTGTCAGGGCTGTTACCAAATCCCCAACTTGAAACTTCAGTTCTATCCGTTTGGTAAGTATGTTACAACTCATGAGCTACAATTTTCTCTTTGAGATTTCACAAGTTAATGTGACTGAACTGATTTTTTGTCATTTTTCTACAGTCTAAACACTATTGCAACTCTTTATACAATACCCTTTGGAATTGGTGCTGCAGCAAGGTTACACCATAGGCAGAACCTTCATTCTATACAGTTTATAACATGTTACACTACCTTGAGTATATATCTAAACTAACTATCCTTTCTCCTCTCTGATTATAGCACAAGGGTTTCAAATGAATTAGGAGCTGGAAATTCACATGCTGCCCGTGTTGCTGTGTTAGCCGCAATGTCTCTTGCAGTCATTGAGACATGTGTAGTAAGCACAACACTCTTTGCCTGCCGCCATGTTTTTGGTTATATCTTCAGCAATGAGAAGGAAGTTATTGATTATGTCACTTTCATGGCCCCTCTCGTGTGTATATCAGTTATACTAGACAGCATACAAGGTGTTCTCACAGGTATAACCTTCCCTCTTTTGAGTATACACCCATTTTAATATGGATGAATTTGGAATTTCAACAACTCATTTTACATAGAAGAAAAAGATTTTGTGAATGTATTTAACAATGCTTTATTGGTTCAGGAATTGCTAGAGGTTGTGGATGGCAACATTTAGGAGTTTATGTGAATCTTGGGGCTTTCTACCTTTGTGGGATTCCAATGGCTGCTATATTGGCATTTGTGCTGAGAGTGGGAGGAAAAGGACTTTGGATTGGAATACAATGTGGTTCTTTTGTTCAAACTGTTCTACTTGTTGTCATAACCAGTTGCATAAATTGGGAAAATCAGGTATAAAAGCTCTAACCTTTCTCTAAGAAATGATAATCCATATTCTGGGGTCAACTTAATTTGATTATTTATGAGGCTCGGACACGCTTATTAAATGACGTTTTCATGTAGAATGTATGTACTGGACATCAACACTAGTAAGATATTCGTAAGTCATGTATTTGTAAAGTGTCTAATTCAAAATATATTTGTTGGAATTCTGAAAATTTTAGCTCAGTTCCAAAGCAATTTTAAAAATAAAAAATTTATTAATTTTCTAAAAACTCAAATTTATTATATAAATTTTTATTATAATTATAAAAAGAACAAATCTTTTTAACCAGTCATAAAATAATTTTTTTACTAAAAAAACTGAAACATAGTTATACACATAAATTTTTATTATTAATTTATATAATTTATATATATATATATATATTAATTAGTTTCCGTGTCCTAAGTTTTAGAAATTATCGTATGTGTGTCCATATTGTATCTGTTTCGTCATTATTGTGTCTTTATTATTGTTAAGGTGGTATCTTTTTAAACATTGTGTTTCAATTGTGCAGGCCATGAAGGCAAGAAAGAGGTTATTCGATGATGAATTGTCAGCAGAAAATATATTGGTATGAGAAGCCCAGGCCAATTTTTTATACATTCCATCACTATATATACTCCTCGTGTTGGAATGAGTTGTTGTTGGCTATGTGAAACCTTTTTGCATCTGATTAAGAATACTGAGAGCACTTTTTGTGACGATAACAGGATAATGATCAGCACTGTGTTGTTTAAAACGTGAAATTGCCAATACTTTATGCTTGTCGTCTGATTCATTCAACTAAAATTTCTAGTTAGTGTAATCAGCACAGAATAATGTTATATCATTGTTCCGACCACAAATCATTGTATATAAAAAAAAAATCGTGGCCTTTTTAAAAAAAATAAAAAATTGTTAAATTACTTGAGACCGCTGATTTATACGTTTTATTGAACCTAAGTTATAAATAAATATAAATTGAAATTGATATTAAGAAAACGGCTAATAAGTAATTTGCAGTTTTTATTTGTATTATAAAATTTCTAACAAAAAGTAACTAGTTTCTTCTATTATATTTAGGATATATTGTAATAACATTCGTCGATCATGACACATTTTATTTAATTTAAAACAGACCATCATTACTTACCTGTACCTCCAACAATATTCGAAAAAATTATATAAATAATGTAATTTTATACCAATATTACGGAAATGGTCAATTTCAAACAAATATTAAGATTTGAAAAGGTTGTTGTATTGATATGGACCGGACAGTCAGCACCAGGCTCGGCTCCCACAGTTGAGCTGACTGAATGATACACGTCCGTGTAGGATGACCGACATCTTCAATCTATTAACGTTCAATCAAGATCAACAAAGTTAAACCATCATTATGAATTAGGTAACACACCTCTAAGTGCGACCCATCTCACTAATTCGGTCTAATAAAGTAAATACATTAAAATAATATAGATAAGGCACATTCCAAGAATAAGATATGTCATTAATTACTTTACACCTTCAAGTGTCGAACCCTTTTTTGCTGACTTGAGCGTCGAAGTGTCTTTTGCAAATACTCCCATTCAGCATTCTCCTCAAAAACTAAGCGATCAGGCGACCGAGACCCAAAAGAGTAGCACGAAGACTGAAGGAGTAGGATGAAGTGCGAGCTGACCGATCGGTAGGAAAAAAAAAGACAAAGCCAATCAACAGTTCTCTAGGTCTCATCTCCTTAGCAGAAACACTTATGTTTAAACATCATGACTCTATTTATCTAAAGTCGTATTCAATCTATACGATTTTATTTAAATTATGTATAACTAGTATTATGTTAATACGACTTTGATTATTTATATAAATTTAAATGCGATTTTTTTTTTTTTTTTTACTTTGAAATCTTTTTGACGACTTTAGTGTAGTTAAATTTTATATTTATTTTTAGTATAAAGTGATAATTATTTTTAAAGGATCCTGGAATAAATTAAAAGGATTTTATTAAAAAGAAGTAGGGCTATAGATTGATTAAAAAATTCAAATATAGCAAAAAAGAATTAACAATACAAACATTATTCTTATATAATATTAAATAAACCATTTATGAGAAATTGTGTCACAGGACGATTGTTTTGTCATTTTGTTCAAATTGAATGATAAGGAGAAGCACTTCGATCTTATTATGCTTAGTTGAATTTTCAAACACCGTGAAAACATTATTGTTCGATGAGTTTTTTTTTATTTAATTTGAAATGTAGTCGTATATATCGATTATAATTTAAAAGAAATGAAGTTGTAATGCTTGAATACAACTTCATTAAATTTGTAATATTTTTTTTGGAATTGTTAATTCTCGTAATATTGGTATAAATTTATATGATTTGTATAAATTTTTCTAATAAATATATTGTTAAAGCATTATATGAATATATCAATAATATTAGATAAGTAGAAGGTATGACTGAGAGGCTAAAGCCAATCAACAACATGAATAATAATCTTTCTCGATGGAATAAAATGGATCAAATCTGAGGGGTAAGAAAGGTTTCTAGTTTGAGTTGGGAACTAAAATATTTTCTAATAATATCATTAATGAATATGAGTATTAGTAATTAGCAAAATCAATAAATATTTCCTACCAACATTATTAATATGATAAAAAATAAAAAAGACAATGATTATGTTCTTAAAAAACAGAAAGTATCCTAATTAATATCTTACATATTTCTTTAATTCTTTACAAATGAATTCAAATGAAATATTAAAGGTAAGCAATGACTAAAATTTCATGTAGCTTTTATTATAGAGGATTTTTTTCTTCTATAAACCCTGAAATATAATTATTAAGGAACCAAAAAATATTGTTCCTTGTAACCATATTCATAAATATTTGTTGCCTTCGGTCTGAGGCAAACGCCATAGCTCTACTTCTATTTGTATCAGTCTTAACAAGGTGCAACTTTTCTATGACCCTTAGAGAGAATATGGAAAAGGGTCTCTTAGAGAAGAAGGGAGAGGTGAAAGACGGTGGTTCAGGCATAATAAGATGGAGTGTGTTTGGTGAAGAGGTGAAAAGGGTTGGTTATTTAGCAGGTCCCATGATTGGTGTGAATCTGTCGCAGTATTTTCTACAAATAATATCAATGATGATGGTTGGTCGCTTGGGTAAGCTTGCTCTCTCCAGCACAGCCATTGCCATCTCTCTCTGTAATGTTTCTGGCCTCAGTGTTATTGTAAGTCTTGTTTTCTCGTCTAACACTTTTTTTTGGACATTTAAATGGATGCATGTTAGAGTAGTTTATGGTTGTTGTGAACCATGCTTGAGACTAGAGCATCAATTGCATTTTCTCTTTTGTACATGTCAAACAGTTTGGAATGTCATGCGCATTGGAAACTCGATGTGGGCAAGCATATGGAGCACGGCAATACAGAATATTTGGTGTTCAGATTTACACTGCAATTGTCTCTCTTGCTTTAGTTTGTCTTCCTCTGACTTTTTTGTGGATGAACTTGGGGAACCTGCTCATTTTACTTGGCCAAGATCCTTTGGTTTCTTTAGAAGCTGGGAAATTTGCTTTGTGCATGATCCCTGCTCTCTTTGCTTATGCAACACTTCAGTCTTTGGTTCGATTCTTTTTGATGCAGAGTTTGATGAGTCCTCTTGTCATAAGTTCCTCCATTACTCTTTGCTTCCATGTGGCATTCAGTTGGTTTATGGTCTTTAAATCAGGACTTGGTAACATAGGAGCAGCATTTTCTATCAGTACTTCATACTGGCTGAATGTGATTTTACTTGGATTATATATGAAATACTCTACTCAGTGTGAAAAGACTCGAGTCCCAATTTCAATGGAACTGTTCCATGGGATTGGAGAATTCATCCGCTATGCCATTCCTTCAGCTGGAATGATTTGGTGAGTTTATTTGATCTTTTTATATATGTTGTGTTTTTATTTCACTTTAATTTTCAACCATGATTTGTTTCTTATACATTTGATCACTGCAGCCTTGAATGGTGGTCACTTGAAATACTAATCTTGCTTTCTGGTCTTCTACCAAATCCAAAGCTAGAAACATCAGTCTTATCCGTATGGTATGTAGAACTAATCTTAGTTCTTCAGACTTTGTGTGTGTTAAAGTGTGTGTTGAAATTGTTACTCCTAGTCAACCATTGATTTCCATTCATACAAATGATGCTAATTTGTTGTTTTATTGTTAACTGTTTTTCTGACCAGTTTAAACATCAGCGCAACAATCTACACGATCCCAGAATCAATTGGATCAGCAGCAAGGTTTTGATTATCCTCATTAATCTGTGCATATTCATATTCATGAACAGTACTAATAGTATAGTAAGGGGTTTTTTTTTCTTTCTTTTTGATTGGTTTCTCTTTTGTGTTGTTGTTATTCAGTGCTAGAGTTTCGAATGCATTAGGAGCTGGAAGTCCACAATCAGCACAAGTATCTGCTTATGCTTCCATGACACTGGCAGCTTCCGAGGCCCTTCTGGTGAGCTCAATCATTTTTGCTAGCAGGCAGATTTTAGGTTATGGATTTAGCAATGATGAGGACGTGGTGTTTTATGTCACAAATATGGTTCCTCTCTTAAGTCTCTCTCTTATACTTGACAGCTTACATGGTACCCTTTCAGGTTTGCACTTGTTTGAACTACTTTTCAATGCAAATCACTCTTCTTATACAGTGGAATCTGAGTTGTGACAAAATATAACACTGTAATACTTGTGCATTGCAGGTATTGCCAGAGGATGTGGGTGGCAGCACTTAGGAGCATATGTAAACCTTGGAGCCTATTATGGTTTTGGAATCCCAATTGCTGCTATATTGGGTTTCTGGGGCCAATTAAGAGGAAAGGGGTTGTGGATTGGAATGGTGACTGGTGCTTTCTGTCAAACAGTATTGCTACTTCTCATAACAATTTGTACAAACTGGAAAAAACAGGTTTGTTCTTGAAATTCCAAACATTGTGGCTCTGCACTTGGCATTATCCAAAAACACCACCTTCACAATGTAATATCTTCCCTTATATCAAACTAAAAATTTGGAATTGAAGTTTAAACTGGAGAAATGATCTCTTAATGGTCAAAGAAAAGTAGGATCTTACTCATGCAATCTTATCAGTTCTGAACATTTATTTCTTCTAAGTACTAATTGAGTTGTACTAATTTCTGGAATGTGTATGATTGCAGGCAATTAAAGCAAGGGAAAACATAATTCAGAGAAGTTTTTCTGCAGAAGGTGGATTAGATTAAGCAAATGGAGAAAGCTCCTTATCTCCCTGTTTGGTTCATGGGGTGCACTATTCCTGCAGACGGAAGTGAGGGTGTCCCTGTTTGGATCCACAGGTGAGAGGAGGTGAGAGGGCGCGGAAGGGTGTGAGAGAGGCTGAAATTCTTAAATATATAAAATGACTTATATATCCTCATTCTTTCGTAATATTTACCATTCACATTCCAATTTTTTTAAACTATGCACATGTCATAAAACATAAAAAATATTAAATATATTTTATTCCAAATATATTTAAATAATGATAATAAATATTAATTAAAATCATTTAATTTTATTCTAAAGAAACTGTAAATATCTAAGAAATATTTAATATATTCATAATAAAAATAAATATATTAAATATATTTTTAATAAAATGAAAATACCTATATATCTAAAAATATATTTATAATAATAAAAATTATTATATTTAAATTATATATTATAATAATCTAGATTTTGATTTATTAATGTAAATACAAAATTCATTTAAATATTTAACTTCTAACAAGGATTAAAATGTTATTAGTGGGAATGTCTTTTCTTTTTCTAATTAACATTGTTATGTTCTTCATTTTTACATAATTTCAAAATTACAAATAAATTCATTTTTACATAATTTCAAAATTACAAATAAATTAACATGTCTTTATCTCTTTTCGGATTAAATGTAATGACTTTATATTATATATTTTGACAACTAATTAATATTCTAAATATCTATTTTTTTTAAAAAAATATTTATTCCTAATAATGAAAATCATTATTAAAATATTTATATCTATATAACATAACATAATTTAAAAAATCATAAATAATATTAAAATTATGTAAATAAATTAACTTAAGTAAAAAAAATTAAATTAATAAAATGTTAAATAATAAAATTATACTTAAATTTTAAATTATAATTCATTATTTCTTTCAAT
>Ga0123342_1004972_pt1 | contig 19767 bp, 18 predicted proteins | sample Turbeawhitnodule_FD_89960 | JGI IMG/M metagenome (GOLD analysis project Ga0123342, IMG submission 89960) | Root nodule microbial communities of legume samples collected from Mexico - Turtle bean Mexico white nodule | ecosystem: Host-associated > Plants > Roots > Nodule | place: Mexico: Nepantla... | reverse complement strand
TTTATGGCGGTTCTGGAATCCGAGACGCTGATCGGAAAGGAGCCGAAGAGCCCGGGTGCGATGTTGGCGGCGCCGATACCGATCAATTCCTGGTTGGCATCGACCTCTTCACCGGTGCGGGAGCCGAAGCTGCGCGCGGCGACGATGCCGGCGCCGAAGCTGACGAGAAACACGGCGGCCGAGCCGAGTATGATCTTATCGAGCGGCATCTGATGGAGCGCCGGTAAGGATAGGCTCGGGAAACCACTCGGAATATCGCCGACAACAGCGATGCCGCGCCCCCGGAAGTCGAAGAGCGCCGAGAGAATGACGGAGACAACGACGACGAGAACAGGACCCGGGACCTTGAGGTTGAATGCCCTGACGATCCAGAGCAACGCGAACATGGCAAGGCCGAAGAGAAGCGACGGCCAATGGATCAAGGAGCCCTTGCCGAGAATTTCCAAGACTGGTGCGAGCAGCCCATCGGACTCGATCTTTACGCCTGTGAAGCGGCTGATCTGCCCGACGAGGATGGAAAGCGACACACCGGCAAAGAAGCCCACAAGGATCGGACGCGACAGGAAGCTCGCGAGGACTCCAAGCCGCAGCAGTTTTGCCGCGATGCAGAATACGCCAACGCCAAGGGCGAGCGCCGAGGCGATGGCAACCCGGTCGATATCGGCAGCGGCAGGCTCGGCCGCGATGATAGCGGCCATAGCAGCCGCGAGCACCGTCATTGTTGCGGCATCGGGACCGACGATCAGGAGCCTTGAAGGACCGAAGATCGCATAGGCGATCGGAGCAACGATGCTGGCGTAGATGCCCGTCTCTGGCGGGAGCCCGGCAATCGCGGGATAGGCGATGGCGCTCGGCAAACCCACCGCAGCGATCGACAATCCGGCCGGGATATCGCTACGAAGCCAGTCTCTGTTGAAACCGGCCAGGCCCCGAAACATTGGTAGGCTGCCTATCACCTCGGACTCTCCTGAATCTCGATCTCCGAGCTTGTCCGGCCGGCGCACCCAAGCGACGACCGGAAGGTTGATGCGTTTTCAGTGTTCCAGGAAGACGTAGTTCATCCAGCTGCTCATCCGCAGCAGGACCTTCCGCAAGACAGCGATGTGGTGCCAGTGATGTGTGTAGACAGCAACCTCGGCAACCACGCCACCTGGCAGCTGATAGTCGTCCGTGTTTTCCAGCAGCTCGATGCGCGCGAGCGTCTGCCCCGGCGATACCCGCTCGGGCGATTGCGGATCGATCAACGCGCCGCTCGGCTGCAACTGGCCCTGCGCCATGACATCGATGACTTCCTTGACGCGCGCCTTGAAGATCTTGCCGGGCACCGCCTTGAAGGCTACCTCGGCCTCGTCACCGGCCCGCACGCGCTGCAGCGAATTCTGAATGAAGGCTGCTGCCAGCTCCCGATCCTCGCTGTTGATGAAGACCATCACCGGCCGCAAGGGAAGCGGGTTCGCCATCATGCCGGGGCGGAGAAACACCTGCGTCACGTAGCCATCGCTCGGCGCACGGACCGTTGTCTGGTCGAGGTCGTACTCGGCGTTTTTCAATTCGGCCTGCAGCCGTGCCACTGTGGGATTGGTGCCGTTGATCTCGGACTCATAGGCAAGCTTTGCCTGCATCGCCTGCGCGCGAGCTGTGTCGACTGCGGCCTCTGCCGTCAGGTAGATTCCACGCCGGTTCTCGACTTCCAGTTCCGAGAAGACGGCTGCCCCACCCTTCGACTTTGAGTTCTCGTTCGATTGCTGGAACTTCTCAAAGGCCTGCAGCGAGCGATCCCTTGAAGCTTCCGCGCCTGACACTGCCGAGTTGGCGGCGTCGAGAGCAGCCTTAAGCTGCAAGACGCTTTGCTCGGCTTCGGCAAGAGCCGCCTTCTTCTGATCGACGGTATACTGATAGGGACGGGGATCGATCCGGAAGAGAACATCGCCCTTTTTCAGCGGGGTATTGGCGGCAACAGGCACTTCCACGACCTGGCCGCCTACGACCGGGATGACGGGAGCCGACGTAAAGTAAATGCGTCCATCGCTGGAGTAGGGGTGGTTGTAGCTCATGAGCAGCACGAGCCCGGAGATGATGAATATACCGCCGAGGACAGCCGTCGCGAGCGACCACTGGTTCACCGGAATTCTGAACAGCTTGAAGATCACGAAGCAAAATGCCGCATAGGTCAGCATCAGGAGTAATTCCATCAGGCGTTCTCCTTCTCCGGCGACTGCGCCTCGAGGTCTGCGATCCGTGCATGGAGACGGGCAATTTCGGCATTGGCTTCAGCCTCGGCCGACAGCTTGCCGTCTGGCCGGATGCCCCAGCCGCGATCCTCGCGATAAAGCGTGGCCCAGATGAACAGGAAGGGCCAGATGGCGTGCAGCGTGAACAGGCTGACCCATCCAGCAACATGGATGGCGTCCTGGTGCGGATGGTTCCTGGCCTTGGCGATGAGATGCGGAATGTCATGGATCGCGATCACTGCGTAGAACAGAGTGACCACGATGAAGATCAACACGCCCAGTGCAAAATAGTCGAGAAACACGGTCACTCCTTTTCGGCCGCTCGCCGAACCGTCCGGTCGTAGTCGAGAAGAAATAGTAGACCGGTGCGGTCTCGAACGCCCGTAGCATCACGTAATATCTATCGAGCGTCGCGCGGCTCGACAGGCAGTCCGGATTTTAGAGATTAAGGGTGGTCGTCCGCGACAGCGTGCGTTCCCTGCCTCGGGTGCCAACTGCCGGGGAAGTCATCGTCATCGCGATTGAAGAGTAGTTTGACCAGCTTGCCGGCGGCGGCTAGGTCCTCCCGGATACTGCGGCCTTCGGCACGCGCAATGCGGAAACGCTGGGCCAGCTCGGACGTAGGTCTAGTCCCTTTCGGGCCGTCACGCGTAAGTTCGCGTATGTTACGTCTCCATCCTAAGTAGCTGTAATACAATACTTCAATCTGCTTGACGCGAGTATGACAGCGGGGGGCGGCATGACGTCGGGAGAAAGCAATTCGACACACTTGTCCGCCCTGGAGATTGCTGAGGCGCAGTTTCCGGCCCAGGCCGCGAGGGTACGGCAGCTTTTCCAAATGAACGAAACGTTCCGCAGCATGTGCGAAGATCTCGCCGCCGCCGCCGAGACTTTGGCGCATGTGGAGCGTCTTCCGGACAATGTCAGAGAAACGCGACGGCAGGAGTATGCGAGCCTCGTCGATGCGCTCGTCGCTGAAATCGGCGAGGCGCTGTCCCAATCGAAAGTCGTCATGCTCAGGCGGTCGGGCGAGGCAAAGCCCAAGCCGCGGTGAGTATTCATCCGTACCATTTTTTGCAAGGAGGTCGGCGCATGATGAAAGCAGGATCCCTCAGGTTGCTGGCGGGGCTCTCTGCCTTGGCAATCATTTCCATGCATCCGGGACCACCCGCATATTCACAGACCGCGACCCCCACACCGAAGCCTGCGTCGGTAGAGACGACGGAGCCGACTGGGCCGGAAACGGATCTTCTCTCCGAGGATGAACTCGAAGTCCTTGTCGCCCGCATCGCGCTCTATCCGGATGAACTGGGGGCCGCGATCTCGGCAGCGTCCTTGTTTCCCCTGCAAATTGTCGAGGCAGCGCGCTTTCTGGAGGCCAAGAAAAAAGATGCCAATCTCAAGCCGAAGGACGACTGGGATGGAAGCGTCATATCGCTTCTGAATTACCCTGACATCGTCAAGATGATGAGTGAGGATCTTGATTGGACGCAGTCGCTGGGTGACGCGCTAACCAACCAGCAAAAGGACGTGCTGATCGCCATTCAGCAGCTTCGGGACGAAGCCGTGGCGAAGAACATCATCAAGACGGACGACAAGGTCACTGTTGTCACGGAAAATGAGAACGTCGTCATCCGACCGACCGATCCGGAGAAGGTGTATATTCCGCAGTACCCTCCTGAGATGCTGTACGAACCGGGCTATGCGGTCGAGCCGATCTCCTACTATCCCGACTATTACGACAACTACTATTATCCAGGGGCCGGGTTCTTCGCGGCGGCGGTGACCGGCGTCGCGTGGGCGGCCATCGTCAACTGGGACGATTGGGGCGTTTGGGGCGGCAACTGGGACGGCGACCTCGATATCGATTGCAACAACTGCTTCAACGATCGGAACTTTAACGGCAAGGTCAAGTGGAACGACATCGACTGGACCAAGGTAGACCGGAGCAAGCTGAGCATCGGAAAGGATCAGCTTGCCAATATCGACCGCTCGGCGATCAAGTCCAGCCTGCAGTCCGACAATCGCAACCAACTCAAGAACAAGGTCAGCGATCGGCAGGCAAACCGTGGACAGGGAACCAGAAACGTCAGCGCCCGCGCCGACGACATCCGCAAGGGCACGGTGGAGGGCCTGAAGGCAAATCCGAGATCGAGGGCAGGAGATGCTGCCGCTAACCGGCCGGGTGCGTCGCGTCCGGACGCCCGCCCGGGCAACGTGGCCAATCGCGCGGATGTCCGTCCAGGGAATGCAGCCAACCGACCGGGCAGTGCAGCCAACCGTCCATCAAAGCCGGCAGCCAAGAAGAAGCCAAGTGCACCGAAGATGGCGGCGCGTGCCGATAACCGTCCGCGCCAGCCCAGCGCCCTCGGCAATGTGCAGTCCGGGCGACGTGAGGCGGTGGCTTCCAAGCGCGGCGGACAGAGTATGGGAGGCGGGCAACGCGGTGGCCCACGTCCCTCCGTCCAACGCTCGCGCCCGCAGGGCGGCGGTGGCCGCGGTGGTGGTCGGGGTGGCGGCGGTCGTGGTGGCGGTCGGCGATAGGGTGTCCAGCTATTCAGATTTCCGGAGATAAACCATGAGACCACAGTTGAAATTGATCCCGCTGTTGCTCGGAACGGCTCTCTCCCTGGCGTGGGCAGCCCCATCGATGTCGCAGACCCAGACGGATCTTCAGGAATTCCAGGCTGGTACGCCGCCGTCATTCGATGACCCTTCTGCGGCGCTTGAACGGCTCAAGACCGTGCTGAGCGCCAATGATGTTGATGGCTTGGCAAGCCTACTCGGTCTGAACGTTGTCAAGCTGCGGTCCAGCAGCGAGGCGATGACAAGCTACGGCTTGATCCGCGAGGGTGCCGGGCGGCAATTGCAATTGCAGGACCTCGACGATCGCAAGGTGATCCTGGTGGGAGATGTCCTGTGGCCGCTGCCTTTCCCCCTGTCCAAAACCAAGGACGGAAAATGGGCATTCGACACGGAAGTCGGGCTGCAGGAGATCGTCAACCGCAGGGTCGGTCAAAACGAGCTTGCAACGATCCAGACCATGCATGACTACGTGAATGCCCAGTATCAGTATGCTCAAATCGACGAGGACGAGGATGGTGTCTACGAGTTCGCTCAGCGGCTGATCAGCAGTCCTGGCAAGCGGGATGGCTTGTATTGGGAGCCCGGTTTGTTCGATGAGGAGAGCCCGGCCGGGCATCTGATAGAGACTGCGGCTTTCGGCAAGGCCAAGCGCGGTGAAGGGTATTATGGATATCGCTACCGCATCTTGACCGCCCAGGGTTCCAACGTCATTGGCGGCAAGCAGAGCTACATCGTCAATGGCAACATGACGGGCGGATTTGCCTTGATCGCGTGGCCGGTGACGTATCGCGTGACGGGGGTTCAGACGTTCATCATCAACGGCGCGAATATCGTTTATCAGCGGGATCTGGGACCCGAAACAGAGCAGCGGATGTCAACAATCAAGGAATTTAATCCGGACGATAACTGGACGATCGTGCGCGACTAGCGCTCAACAACGCGCACAGCAACGGATGTGCCGCGTGTCAACGCGCGGCCTTTATAAGCCTGGAGCATCGCTGTGCGCCGGTGATTTTCCTGCCAGCTCGGCGAGGGTAAGGACTGTCGCCGTCCCTCGAACCGTTCATGACAAACCTCCCGGGCATGCCGGGTGTCCATCCGCTATCATCTGCCTTTCCGACCCTTATTCGACGGGTGGCTCCCAGGTCAGGAAGAAGCCGACGTCGCCGGGAATACCGCCGGGGAAATTGATGATCGTCGCTTTCAGGCCGTAGCCCTGGGGTTTGGCGAGCGTTTCGAAGAGATCGTAAAGTTCCTTCGCCTTGCCCTGCAGGGTATTCTGCCAGCCGGGCAGGTTGTTGTTGATGGCTCGACCGCTGTCCGAGCAGAGGCTGGACGGGAAGCTGTAGACCATCGCCTCGTATTTTCCGTCTGCTGCGGCCTTCATCACGAGGCGCTTGATGACCGCGCGTTCTGTCTCGCCAATGTGCTTTTGAAAAAAATCCTCGATGAACTCAGAGTGCTTCGTCGCCTCGCGGGCCTTTATCTTTTCGTCGCGTTCCATTTCCGCGAGCTGAAGTTCAAGTGCACGCTTGCGCAGATCTTCGGCGCTGGTCATCGACTGAGGGGTCTCGCTTGCAGTCATCGCCATGTCCTCCAAAGTTTTCCAAAGGATAGGGTGAGTACGGGCGTTAAGGCAGTAAAATACGCGTCGGATGGGGTAGCATACGGTATGCTACGTCGCGACCTATTGGCTGCCGATCATGCCATCGGCAGGAGGGATCGCGATGCCGGAGGCGCGCAGGCCGTCTAGGAAGCGCTCCTGGTCGACCGCGCGGCGCAGACGCAATGCTACTTCCTTGCGGATGTTCTCCATAAGCACCGGGGCGTTCGTCTGGAGCCAGTCCTGCTCGCTACGCGCTTCATCAAGCTTGCCCGATGAGCCGAGGATGGCCAGCAGAACGAGATGGTGCATGGGATTGTATTTCAAGTCGGCCATGCGGGCCCAAAGCTCAGCTGCTTGATTGTCTCCCCTCATATAGGCACATAGCGCCATACCGACCTCGTAGTATCCTCTCGGGCCGGGATTTCTGCTGATGGCGCCGGAGATCAATTCGCAGCCTGTGTCCCACTTTCCAGACATTGCGAGACGGAAACCATATTCGCCCGCAACCTCCGTATCATTGGGGTTGATCGCATAGGCGGCAGCTCCCGCTCTCAGCGCAGCGTCCACGTCGTTGCTGAAGAAGCTGGCGAGCATCAGCGCCTGCAATGCACGTGCGTTCTGGGGGTCAAGATCCACCGCCCGTTTGGCTGCGTCTGCGGCGAGCTCCAGTGGTCGTGGCGAAGACTGGGCTCTGAGCTGGTATTGGAACCTCACCTCATCGAGATAGATCAGCGATAGCAAAGCCCAATAGGTAGAATTGGTTGGAAGCCGTCTGATTGCTTCCTTCAGACAATCTTTTACCGCCGTATGCATCTGCGGATCGAGTTCGGCTCGATATGCGTAGTATGACAGCGTACATGTATAAGCTTCCCAATCGCCGCTGTCCGGCTTGGTGATTTTGCTGACATAAGGCTGAAAGGCGATACCGTATGGTTGGGCAATGGTCGTCGCAATGCGCTGCGCAACGTAGGTCTCCACCTCAAGCAGGTTACGCTCGCCGAGGTCCGCATCATAGTCGTCCGCCCAGATGACGGCACCGTCCGCGTGGCGGATCAGCCGCGCGATCAGCCGCATTTTATCCGCTTCGAGCCGGACGCTTCCCTGCAGTGCAAACCATGGTCCTTCCGCCGCCTGAAGTTCCTGCTGTGTTCGGGGGGCGATCACGACGATCTCCTTGAACTTCGTGAGTTGCCCAACAATTTCGTCTGTCAGGCCTTGTGCGATGTCTACCGAGGCAGCCTTGCCAGGAACGTTCTGGAACGGCTCGACCATGATCCTGGGCTGAGTGGCGTCGCTTGAAACAGCAGATGAGGACAGGGGCCGCGGAGAGGTAACGGAAAGCCGCGGCGCATCAAGGAAACCGATGATCCCAATAATTGCCGCAGACACGGCTATGCCATACCAGATCCAGCGTCGGTAGCGTGTAGGAGGGGATCGCGTAGGGGCCGCCGCTGGTACTGTCGGATCCCGTTCAGGAGGCGGGCTCGGGGTCGATACCGCTTGAACAGCAGTCCCGCAGGCGCCTTCGGCGTAGTCGAAGGATGGTACATATCCGCCTTTGGGTATCGTAACGACGATGCTGTCCGCGTGACCGGCGACCAGATAGTAGCGTTCGAGCGCCCTACGGATCCGGCCTGCCTCGATCCTGACGACCGGATCATTCTGAGCGTCGAAGGATGTGTCTCGCGCGAAGACCTCTTGTGCAATTGTGTATGCCTTCAGGTAGTCTGCACGACCCGAAAGGGTCTCCTCGACAATAAATTCGAGAAATCGCCGACCCCGGTCGGGGGCGTGAAACTCGCCACTGGAAAGGATGCGCTCGATTTGATCACGTATTTCATTGATCGTGGGATTGGCAGCCCCATCCCTGCTTGCTCGGGAACTTTGCATTGCAGGCGCCCTCAGACTGTTCCGTTGCTCAGTCTTGTATGCGTATTCAATTATATATTAAATCTCCTAACTCAGGTGGTTGCAATATAAATCGTTGGTCTACTCTAAGAGGCCGGCTTTTTGATTTGCGGCGCAAAGGTTTCCATGAGTAAACCTGCAAGGTGGGGCCACGGGTCGCCGAGGAAACGCAGCACTGGCCGCCTGTGCGTCACGCGGAGTGGCATCCGCTGACGGCGTAAAGATTCAACTGCCCAAGGATGACCACTGGCCGTTATGGGGATTTTTGTGCAGAGTTTCAGTCGATATCCGATGTATTGGTAATGAATCCCGCAGTTGGCGAGGCGGGAAATGTTGTTGGGCCGTGGTTGGAACATTTAGCACGGTCGCAGGTTGCTTCCCTAAATAGGAGCGAAGCGATGCTGATTCTTGAAGAAATTCTCCTCGTTTCTGCCGATCGGGTGGCGTGCTGTCGCGGTCAGCTCGAATTGGATCTCGGGCAAATGATCGATGAGCTCGAGCGTTCGGGATTCTCCCGCAAGGAAATATTGGTCGCCCTGAGCGAAATGATCAGCGAAGAATTCTCGGCCCTTCCAGATATGCCGAGATTCCACTGATCGCATCTGCCCCGCCTGTACGATATGGTCGGAATTCGCTCATTGCGCTATGACATCGTAATGAGCGAGAAGTTCCTGATCACCGGCCCGGACAATCCATCAGCCACCATCATGCTTGCCCACGGTGCCGGCGCGCCGATGGACTCGAAATCCATGACAGCTGCCGCAGACGCGCTTGCCGCGGCCGGGTTCCGTGTTGCGCGTTTTGAGTTCGCTTACATGGCTGCACGCCGGACGTCCGATGCGCGAAAGCCGCCACCGAAGGCCGAGACTCTATTCCCCGAATATAGGGAGGCGGTAAAGGCACTCGCGAGTTCGGGTCCGTTCATTATCGGTGGCAAATCCATGGGTGGACGAGTGGCAAGCATGGTGGCGGACGAGCTCCACGAGCAGGGGACGATCCGTGGATTGTTGTGCCTTGGCTACCCCTTCCATCCACCCGGCAAGCCGCAACAGTTGCGCACGGCGCATCTGGCGAACCTGCGCACGCCGACGCTTATCTGCCAGGGGACGCGCGACGAATTCGGCACGCGCGAAGAGGTGACGACCTATCCGCTTTCTTCCGCAATATCAGTCTTTTGGCTCGAGGATGGCGACCACGATCTTGCTCCGCGGAAGAAGATTTCCGGGTTCGCTGTCGCTGATCATCTCGCCACAATGGCTGCGCGCGCCAAGGCTTGGGCAGACGAAAACTGCCTCCGGTAGGCGCAGCCGGGAACGTCAACTCGACTTGACGGATGTGAAAGCTTTATGCATCTTCGCGTGCAAAGTGTGACGTGCATATCTACGATCCTATATCGCATGTATGGGGGACAGGCATGGCGAAGCGCGTAGCATATTCAGGGCTCTTTTCATCCGTCTTCGCCGCAACGCTTGCAATGAGCAGCGCTGCCTTTTCCGCCGACCTCGTAATCGCGATGCCGAACTGGCCTTCCGGACAGGCGACGGCGAATATCCTCAAGGTCGGCATCGCCAAGGAGTTCGGGCTCAATGCCGATGTGCAGGAGCTTGGAACGCTGCTTGCTTTCAACGGCCTGGAGAAAGGCACAGTCGACATCCATCCGGAGGTCTGGCAGCCCAACCTTGAAGATGTCATCAAGCGGTTCGTTACGGAAAAGGGCGTCGTCGTTCTCGCCAAGCATGAAGTGCCGGCTTGGCAGGGCATCTGCACGACGCCGGCTGCCGCGGAGAAGGGCCTGAAGACGATCGCGGATCTCAGCGATCCGGAAAAGACGAAGATTCTCGATACCGATGGTGACGGTAAAGGCGAGATGTGGCTCGGCGCGCCCACATGGTCTTCGACAGGGATCGAGCGGGTCCGTGCGAATACCTACGGCTATGCGAAAAACCTGACGCTGGTCGAGTCGGAAGAGGAAGTCGCGATGGCCGGGCTGGACATTGCCATTGCGACGAACCAGCCGTTGGTCTTTGCCTGCTACGCGCCACATTTCATCTTCGACCTGCACAAGATCGTCCGCCTTGCCGAGCCTCCGCATGATGCCAGCAAGTGGAAGCTTGTCGGTCCCAACGATCCGCTCTGGATCACCAAGTCCTCGGCATCGACGGCCTGGGACGCGGCCAATTTCCGCATCGGATATGCTGCGGCTTTCGAGAAGAAGCACCCGGATATCGCCGCGTTTCTGGAAAAGGTCGATCTGTCGCCAGAGGAAGCGACGGCGATGAGCTATGCGCTCGAAGTCGAGCGTATACCGCCACTCGACTACGCGACAAAATGGGTCGCCGACAACGCAAAGCGCGTAGATGGGTGGGCTAGCAAATGACGGCAAGCAATAGACTTCCGGCGAAGGTGAGAGAGGTCGGACGTGCACGTAAGCTGACCTTGGCCTTGATTGCGGTTGCCGTGTGTGTTGGCCCGCTTGCTGCCTGGGCGCAGACCCAGATCTACGATTCGAAGACGCACACCTGGGTCGACTACGACAAGAAGAAGGCGCGCCAGTACTACGCGCGCAACAATCAGCCGCCGGAAGCATTCCGGAGACAGCCCGTTCCCTTCCGAACGGCCGAGCCGCCGGGAACAATCATCATCGATGGCAACCAGCATTTCCTCTATCTCGTCCAGCCTGGCGGCCAGGCTATCCGCTACGGCATCGGCGTCGGACGCGATGGCTTCGGATGGGCCGGGATCGTGCGCGTCGGCCGGACCGCGCAGTGGCCGACCTGGACGCCGCCGGCCGAGATGGTGGCGCGCGACCCGAACGCGGCAAAGTGGAAGGACGGAATGCCGGGCGGACCGGAAAATCCGCTGGGTGCCAGGGCGCTCTATCTCTACGAAGGCGACCAGGACACGATCTATCGTATCCACGGGACCGCAGAACCTTGGACCATCGGTCTCGACGTCTCTTCCGGCTGCATCCGCATGAACAATGACGACATCGTGGATCTCGAGTCGCGGATCAAGATCGGCGCCAAGGTGATCGTGCTGATGCAGGGTGCGGCGCTCTACAAGGGCGTCTGACAATGGGACCGGCACAGCGCCGGAGATGGAGTAAATAACGCTAGTCGGGGGACAGGATTTTGGGCCAGAACATCGTGAGGGGAATATCAATCGGCCGCGCAATAACGGCAATAACAAGCGCGGTGCTCCTTGGCGCCTGCACGCCGCCGACGCCGCCAGCGCCTGAAAGCATGGCACGCACCACGCTGCAGACTGCCCCGGCGGATCTGCAGCTGCTTTGCGCCAATTCGGCGGCTGGAGTTGCCGGTCCGAACGCCAAGGTATTGCCGACCGCTTCCCGCCAGTTGCCTGACGGCACCTTTGGCGTCGACCTCGATGCCGGCGGCAAGAAGTTCTCGTGCATCGTCGACAACAACGGCACGGTGCGATCGGTGCAACCGGCATAGTCCGGATACACGGCACGCCCTGCCAGAAGTGGTCGTGCCTGCAATATGCTCAAACCGCCGTCAGTTCGACCTTGACGTCAGGGAAGCGGCTGCTGCTTACCTGCACGCTGATTGCGCCCGTCAGTCCGATCGCTTCCAACCAGAAACCGGCCGTGCCGCCCTGCAGCGGAACCGATACTGGACCGACAATCTTTGCGGGCCCGTCGACGTGCAGGGTGACATTGTCATTCATGAAAGGCAGGCGCTGGCCCTGTTGATCAAGCGCGCGGATGATGACGCGGGTCGCGTCGCGCTCGCGCGCCTTCAGCGTCGTGCTGTCGGCAACGACCTGCAGCGTCGTCGGCACCGGGTCGGCGACAAGCGTCAATCTGGCGACAGGTTCGCCGTCAATGTAGCCGGTGAATTCGCCATCGATCCATTCAAGGCCCCAAGTGCCGAGCTCATCCGGCGTGAAATGACGGTGGTCGAGAACGACGGGCGGGTGCGGCAGGTGCGGGTAGTTCTCGCGGTCGGGACCGATCCGCTTGGTCACTGAGCCGTAGCGCAGCTCGACCTCGTCGCAGTTGGTCAGGACGATCAGTGGCAGCACGCCGCCGATGTTGCGCTCACCGCGGGCCCAGAACGTGACCGGCTTCATGACGATCTCTTCGGAGGGGTCGCATTGGCTCGCATAGACATAGGCCGCAAACTTCGGCTCGCGGAACATGTCCATGACGCCGTGGTAGCAGATCCGGTCGCCGGAGCCGAAGTCCTTGTGGGTGTTGTAGTCGAACATGCACCAGCCGATCGCACCTGCGATGTCAGGATTGCCGTAGGCGGCGTTCAGCACCTCGAGATGCCGGCGGACATGCTCGGCCTGCCGGGCTTCCTGGTCGTAGATCTTGGTGGGATACATGTGGCCACCAAACTCGGTGATCATGTACGGCACCTTGTACGACAGGCCGGTGGATTCGTGCTGTGGGCGAAGCGCTGTGCGCGCGCGGTTGTTGCCGGGCAGTTCCTCGTTGCCGAGGATGAAGTCGTTCATCGTGTAGACGTCTTCGAGCAGCTCGCTGTCTGTTATGTAGCGGACGCCGCCGGTCTGGCGCGTCGGATCGAGTTCACGGGCAAGCCGGTTGGTCTCGACATAGAAGTCATGGCTGTCCTGCGACTCGTTGATGCGAACGCCCCAGATGATGATCGAGGGGTGGTTCCAGTCGCGTTCGATCATCCGCCGGACGTCGCGGATCGATTCCTGCTGCCACTCCTCGTCGCCGATATGCTGCCAGCCTGGAATTTCCTCGAAAACCAAGAGGCCGATGCGATCGCACCGGTCGAGGAACCACTTCGATTGCGGATAATGCGACGTGCGGACGATATTGCACTTGAGCACCGACTTCATGATGTCGGCATCGCACTCCTGGGCCGATCTCCCTGCGGCATAGCCGACATAGGGGAATGCCTGGTGACGATTGAGGCCGCGTAGCTTCAACGATCGGCCGTTGAGCATAAAGCCTTCGGGCGTGAATTCCGCGGTGCGGAAGCCGAAATGCGACGAGACGCGGTCGGAGCCATGGCTTGTCTTCAATTCGACGGTCAATTCGTAAAGCGCAGGATTGGCGATATCCCAGAGGGAAATTCCGGTGAGGCTACCGAAGGAGAGCGTCAGGTCTTCACCGGTCGTCTCCGCGGAAGCCGTGGCAAGCAGGCGTCCGTCGGCATCCTTCAGCGACGCGGATACCGAGCCCAGGAACGCAAGCTGCTGCGGATTGGCAAGATCGACGCGCACACTTGCCGACTTTTCCTCTGCCAGCACGTTGTGGGTTTCGATCTTCAGGTTGCCAACCGAGATCGGGTCTGTGACCTTCAGCCAGACGTCACGGTAGATGCCGGCATAGGTCAGGTAGTCGATGCGGCCGCCGAAGGGCGGAATCGCGGGATTCTCGCTACCGTCGATTTTTACGGTGATCAGATTGTCGCCCACGGCCAACCGGTCGGTGAGGCGTGCTTCGAACGGCGTGTAGCCATCCTTGTGAGCGATGACTTCTTCGCCGTTCAGGTAGACGACGGCATCGGCCATGGCTGCGTCGAAGACGAGTGAGACCTCGCGGCCCTCAAACTCCGGCATCCAGCGCAGGATCTTCTGATAGGTGAATGCCCGCTGATAGCTTGTCTCATCGAAGTAGTTGAACGGCAGTTCAACGGCCGTATGAGGCAGGCTGACGGTCGCCGTGCCATCGAAGTCCTCGAGCAGACGCCGGCCGAAACCCTCGTGAAAACTCCAGCTTTCGTTGAAAGAGACGACGGAACGCATCTCAAGCTCCCATGAAAAAGGCGTTGCGGATGGATTGGCGCCGGTTGCGGGCGCGTGAAAACTCGAACATCGGTGGTTCTTTCTGGATGGAATGCCCAGCCCCAGGCAGCGCTGAGGCGGGCCTATGGGTACTGGGCGCCGTTGGTCGTGGTGTAGATCGAATACAGGGATTGCGTGGCCGTGATGAAGAGCCGGTTCTTTTTCACGCCGCCAAAGGCGATGTTGGAGACTGTCTGCGGCACCTTGATCTTGCCGAGCAGCGTGCCGTCGGGCGCAAAGCAGTGAACGCCGTCGGCTGCGCTGGTCCAGAGATTGCCGCTGGCATCGAAACGGAAACCATCCGGCACGCCGCTGTCAATCGAGCAGAAATACCGGCTGTTCGTCAGCTTCCTGCCGTCGACGACGTCGAAGACGCGGATATGGCGCGGCACCTCATGATTGGAAGAGGCGGAATCGGCGATGTAGAGCTGTTTTTCGTCGGGTGAGAAGGCAAGGCCGTTCGGTTGGATGAAATCGGTAGCGACTGCTTCGATCTCGCCGGTCGGAGCGTCGATGCGGTAGACGTTACGGGTTTCCTGCTCCGGTTCCGCCTTGTGGCCTTCGTAGTCGGACATGATTCCGTAGCTCGGATCGGTGAACCAGATCGAGCCGTCCGATTTGACGACGACGTCGTTCGGAGAGTTCAGGCGCTTGCCCTTGTAGCTGTCGGCCAGCACCGTGATGCGGCCGTCAAACTCGGTGCGGGTGACGCGCCGGCCGCCGTGCTCGCAGGAAATCAACCGGCCCTGGCGGTCGCGGGTGTTGCCGTTGACGTAGTGCGAGGGAGAGCGGAAAACCGAGACACTGCCGTCGGGCACCCAGCGCATCATCCGCTCGTTGGGAATGTCGCTCCAGAGCAGGCAATTCAGGTCGGAGAACCAGACGGGACCTTCGGCCCAGCGGCAGCCGCTGTAGAGTTCCTCCAGCCGAGCGCTGCCGGCGATCAGGCCGCGGAAACGGTCGTCACGGATGTCATAGAGCGCATCTTCCGACACAGGTCAGCTCCTCCCAAAGCGATATGACGCTCTTCGTAAACGTAAACGGTGATGTGTTCCAGAGCCCGGCGCCGGCAAAAGCGTCGGGCTCTGCATTTTTTCAGAGGGCTGTGTCCGGATGCGGAGAGCCGTCATAGGCGCCCCAGATCGACTGGTCGAAGCAGATCATGGACCCGGTCATGAGGCCGGATTCCGCCGAGGAGAGATAGGCGCAGGCGCGTGCCACTTCCTCGGGATCCACGAGGCGGCCGAACGGCTGGCCGGCGGCCGCCTTTTCCAGCCAGTCAGCAGGTGCGCCGTGAAATTCCCGCTGAATGCGATCCTCGCCCTCGGATGCCATCCAGCCGATGTTGAGGCCGTTGACGCGGATGCGGTTGCGCAGCAGTGCGTAGGCCGTGTTCTTCGTCAACGTTTCCAGGGCACCCTTCGAGGCGCAATAGGCGGCAATGAAGGGCTGCCCTGCCTTGGCCGACATGGAGCCGATATTGACGATCGTGCCCTCGATCTTCTCACGACGCATCACCTTCACCGTTTCCTGCATCAGGAAGAACGGCGCGCGGACGTTGACGGCGAACATGGCGTCAAAGAGTTCCGGACTGGTATCCAGGATGGTTCCGCGGTCGGTGATGGCGGCCGCATTCACGAGAGCATCGACGCGGCCGAACGTCTGGTCGCAGACATGAACGACGTTTTTCGCATCCTCGACCTGCCCGAGATCGGCCTTGACATAAACGACCTTGACCCCCGTGGCGGCAGCGATCTCTTCGGCCTTCGCTTTCCCTTTCTGCTCGTTGCGGCCGCAGATGACGAGGCCCTTGGCGCCGCGCTCGGCAAAGAGGCGGGCAATCGTTGCCCCAAGGCCCTGCGTACCGCCGGTTACGATAGCGATTTTGCCGTCGAGGCGGCTGTGGTCTGTGGTCATGCTCTCCTCCTTTGAATGATGGGTATATGCCAAAAGCTCCCGGCACCAAGGTGCCGGGAGCGAAATTCGTCAATGCGGATGCGTCAGCTCAGTCGCCGCTCGCTCTGTTGCGCCAGGGCCGACGAGAACCTCGCATCGTCCCAATTCTCCTGCAGCGCCTCGTGCATCAGTTGCGCCTGCGTCTTCGGGGCAAGGCCACCGATCGGCGGGTCGCGGTCGAGGTTGGTCGGGAACGAGTAGCCCTCGGCGCAGGCAGCAACCGCGTTGCCGATCTCGGCTTCGGACAGTTTCCCCCTCAGCGACTTCAATGCCGGGAACAGCTTGGCGCTCATGCGCGCGCGATTGACCGTCTCCATGGCGCGGCCGAAAGCGGAGGAGACCTGCAGCAGATTGGCGACGCGCTTGATGTCGGTCGAGCGGTTTGTACCGGCTGCGTGGAAGAGGGCCGGATTGAAGAACACGACGTCGCCCTTCTCGAGCGGCAGCTGGACATGATTGGTCTCGAAATAGTCCTTGAACTCCTGGCGCTTGAGGGCGAGGTAACCCGGCTCATAGGTCTGGCTGTGCGGCAGGAAGAGGGTAGGCCCGCTCTCAAGCGGCATGCCGCAATGAGCGACCGCGCCCTGCAGCGTGAGTACCGGCGAGAGCCTGTGCACATGCGCCGGGAACTGCTCGATCACCTTGGAAGACTGAAAACCGAGATGGTAGTCGCGGTGCGCGGACTGCGCCGCGCCGCCCGGATTGACCCGGTTGACCTGCGCGGTCACTTGATAGCTTGGGCCGAGCCAGGCTTCGCTCGCAATCGCGATGATGGGGTTTGCGTAGTATTCGGCGAAGTTTTCGGGATCGGCGAGGCAGTGCTTTTCCAGCGAATTCCAGATGCGGTCGTTGGCGCCCGGCTTGGCAAAGTGATCGCCGCCTCCGGTTGCGGTCCGGTGTTGCTCCTCGATGATCCCGTCGAATATTGCGTTGGCGCGGTCGATGACACTGGTATTCCTGTAGGCGCGCTTGAAGACGACGACGCCCGGACCTTCGCCGAACGCTTCGCATATCTCGGCGAGGACGGCGCGGCGGCCTTCAGGACTGGCGATCGCTGCTAAGACCTTGGCACTGCCGTAAATCAGAATGTTCTTTTCCACCGCCTCAGCCGTCGGATAGTCTGTCAGAGCCGTTGTCTTCTCGGCAAGCTTACGGAAATCGCCGAGATCGCAGGCATCCTCGGTCAGCCAGACGCGATCGGCGCGCAGTTTCTGTCGATTGTCGGTTTTCATCAGGTGCTCCTCCCCTTTCGATGAGGGCACTATACGCCGCCGGCTGGTGTGTTATAGATCAGAAATCCATCAAAAAACCATCAGATTGGATTGCATGGCGCATCGGTTTCTCGTCAAGGACATCGCCTTCCAGGCCGGGTTGAGCACGGCAACCGTCGATCGCGTCCTTAACGGTCGAAGCGGGGTTCGACACCAGACGGTCCAGCGGGTTCAAGCGGCGATCGCCGAGCTCGAGAAACAGCAGACCGGCGCGGAGGTGAGCGGACGAAAACTCGCGATCGATGTCGTCATGGAAACGCCGGAGCGCTTCAGTACCGCGGTTCGCGATGCGTTCGAAGCGGAGGTCGCTACGTTCCTGCCAACGATTTTTCGGTGCCGCTTCCATTTCGCCGAGGTGATGAAGCAGGCTGAGCTGCTTCAATTGCTCGACCGAATCCGGCTGCGCGGCACCAACGGCATCGTGCTGAAGGCGCCCGATGTTCCAGAGGTGGTTGTCGCCGTGGCCCGCGCAATCGAAGCGGGGATTCCTGTTGTGACGCTGGTGACGGACCTGCCCAATTCGTCACGCAGCGCTTACGCAGGTGCGGACAATCGCGCGGCCGGCGAGACGGCCGCCTACCTCATCGGCGAGCATTTCGGCGACGCGCCAGGGCGCGTCCTTGTGACACTTTCCAGCGGTCGTTTTCGCGGAGAGGAAGAGCGCGAGATCGGCTTTCGCCGCGTGCTGCGCGAACGCTATCCGCTGATCGGCGTGACCGAGATCAGCGAAGGGCACGGCACGGACGCGGCGACCGGAACGCTGGCGATGCAGGCGATTGAAGCGGATCCGGCGATCAACGCGGTCTACTCCATCGGCGGCGGAAACCGGGCCGTGCTCGCCGCCTTCGAGGCGGCGCAACGGCTGGTCCGCGTGTTCGTCGCGCATGATCTCGATGCGGACAATCGCGCGCTGCTCACTGCCCGCAAGATCAGCTTCGTGCTTCATCATGATCTGCGCACGGACGCCCGATCGGCCTTTCGCGCCATTATGGCTCACCCGGTCAGAGGCGGAATTGCGCCTTCGGCATTGTCGTCGGTGGAAATTGTCACACCTTACAACATGCCTTCTGCGGGTTGAGGTTCGCCTTTCCCTTGTCGGCAAAATCGCGATACAGCTTTCGCACCAGCGAGGGAAACGGCATGGAATACAGCGATATAGGGACAGTTGCGGCATGGCTGACGGAGCAGGGGCTGAAGGGCGCCTCCGAGGCCGAATTGCTGACCGGGTTCTGCAACACCTGCCGCGAGCGCGGCCTGCCGCTCGATCGCGGCATGGCGCTGATGGACACGCTCCATCCCGTCCACGAGGGACGGGCATTCCGCTGGGATAGCCGGGAAGAGGTCGAAACCGAATTCGAATATGGTCCCTCCAGTGAAGGTACTGCGCTGGAAAATTGGCAGCGCTCCGCCTTCTACTATCTTTGGGCCGGAGAAGAGAACGAGGTTAGACGGCGTATCGGCTTCGGCGATCCGATCGACTTCGTCATGCTCGACACCATGCTCGAGCAGGGCCATACCGATTTCGTGGCGATGGTCCACCGCTTCGCCAAGGCGGGCACGATCGGCGAGATGGATTGCTTCTTCTCTCACTTTGCGACGCGCCATCCAGAGGGCTTTTCCGATCACGACCTCATCATCCTGCGAAAGTTGGTGCCGGTACTGGCACTTGCGATCAAGTGCATTGCACTGGCGCGTATCGCCAGGACGATTGCTGAAGTCTACCTTGGCGGCGATGCCGCCCGGCAGGTGCTCAAGGGCAAGATCACGCGTGGTAAGTCGGAGCGGATCTCGGCGGCTCTTTGGTTTTCGGATCTTCTGAATTACACCAAGATATCCGACAGTGCGCCGCCGGAAGAAATCCTGCCGATGCTGAATGCCTACAGCGATGTTGTCATTTCGGCGATCCACGAAGCCGGCGGCGACGTGTTGAAGCTGATCGGCGACGGGGTCCTGGCGATCTTCAAGGCAGACGAGCCCGCCGATGCCTGTTGCGCGGCGCTTCGGGCCGAGAGATTGCTGCGGCAGAAGCTCAAGACACTGAACGACGAGCGTGCGCTTGAGGACCGCCCGACAACCGAGGTGTACATCGGCTTGCACATCGGCGATGTCTTCTATGGCAATATCGGCAGCCGTGAGCGGCTGGACTTCACTGTCATCGGGCCTGCCGTGAATGCGGTCAGTCGGATTGCATCGATGTGCCGCTCGGTTGATCTCAACGTGCTGATGTCATCGGAATTTGCGGCAACGATTCCGGAAGAGGAGCGCGGCGCGCTGGCCTGTATCGGTCGCTATGCACTTCGCGGCGTCAAGCGCGCGCAGGAACTCTATACGCTGGAAACGGCGCGAATGGGGATCTGATCGTCTTCAGGGTGCCGCGCCTCGAAGAAATTTCACGGCGTTGTCGCCTTCTGCCGATAGA
>Ga0123342_1004971_pt1 | contig 19772 bp, 6 predicted proteins | sample Turbeawhitnodule_FD_89960 | JGI IMG/M metagenome (GOLD analysis project Ga0123342, IMG submission 89960) | Root nodule microbial communities of legume samples collected from Mexico - Turtle bean Mexico white nodule | ecosystem: Host-associated > Plants > Roots > Nodule | place: Mexico: Nepantla... | reverse complement strand
ATTCGGAAGTCAATTTCATATTTAGAAAAGACTTCCGGATTATGCAATCCGAAAGCTAATAACACATCGGAAAAAAAGACTTCCGGATTACATAATCCGGAAGCTAATCTTATGTATAGAAAATACTTCCGGATTATGTAATCCAGAAGCTAATCACAAAAGACTTCCGGATTACATAATCCGGAAGCTAATTTTAAATCTAAAAAATGACTTCCGGATTATATAATCCGGAATATTGAAAAGGGTATTTTTGGAATAAGAAAAATGTATGGGGGTGGCACAAGAAGGTATGGAGGTGCAGGAAGAAGCAGCCCAGCATCTCAAGTATGAGTATTTCTTCCTGGACCCCTACATTTTTCTTCCTGCATCCTACATTCTTTGAAATACCAGAACTATCCTTAATAATTTGGGTGATTCCAGAATAAGGATTCCCTAAAAAAAGTATTTCCAGAATAAGGACTCTGTAAATAAAGTATATGTCAAGAGCATAGTAGTTAAATAGTTATATATTCTATATTATTTTTATTTTTTATGGATTAATTGTACGTTAAAATTATGGATTAATTTAACAATTGTGTTATTTTTTTATTTTATTCAAATGGAACGATGCTTATCTTGAATGCATATAAATATATTTTAAAAAAAATAATATTCGGTTAAATTTGCCAAACTTTTACTCAGTCGAAATCGGTGTGGTGTGAATTGTAAACCCCATTATTTCACAAAAGCTCTCGTAAGAGAACAGTGTCCTAAAGACACACAAAAATAATGATAGAAGGAACACAAATAGTTGGAAAAAAAAAGTTGCACAGTTGAAGCATTTGATGAAAAGTAGAGTATGGTCCACACACCAAAATGGATTCTGGAAGAGAAGGGAGAAGATGAGAAAGAGATAAGCACTTTTTTTTGCTATAATCATGAATTTATCTTTTTGCTACATTCTTTGCTTGCTTCTAGTTGACTAGTGCAAAAATATCTTTATGCTTAGTTTAGTTTAGGGATGAAGACAACAAGGCTAAATTAATCAACAAATTATTATTTTTAATTTAATTCTCAATTTTTTAAATTAGATTCCCAAATTATATATTTTAGTATTATGGACCAAATTCGATGTTGTATATAAATAAGTTATCTAATAAGATTCTTATTAAAAACATTAATATCGTATCAATGTGAATAAAAAGATTTTATGTAATATGCTTAAACGAAAAACAAATATTTATTATTGAATTAAGTCTATAATAAGATCAAATAAAAAAAAATAAGATGGAAATTTTAGTATATATAAAATAATATACAAGAAAAAAAAACATATTACACAGTAGCTAAAAGTTTCTACAGTAGCTAAAAGTTTCTATATCCTTAAGTTTCTATATCCTTAATTACACTAAATATTTTAGGATTGAGATCACTCATACTCTTATTAAAACATATGTATTTTTCAATTGGTCTTTTCACTTAATTATTTTGATTCTTCATTTAATTTTTTTTTTAAAAAAAACTTTTATGTTAGACATCACTATGTAACTTGGCATTTCAACTATTTAATTTCACATTTGAACTAAATTGACACTTATTTTACTTTCCAGAACTCTCCGTAATGTTTAAATCATGGCACATCCTGAAGTTGGTTTATAACCCATTGACTCACGAACCTTAAGTTTTCATTCAATCTTCCCAGCAGCAACGTTACCTATTTATCACTGAAGTGATGGTCAGTAGCAGAATAAATTGATTTCACAATTTAATACATGCCTTTTAAAGTAGAGGTTGGTGTTAGTACTTGGTTGTGTCACCTCACAACATTAAACATTTGATAGAACTAATAAAAAAAAGATAAAATGTGTTTAATTTTAAAAGACAGTGGTAAAATTCGCCGAATTAAAACTTGGGAGCAGAATGATGTGCAGAAATATAAAACATCAATGTTAAGATGTGTTATTAAACTTACACTTTATTATTAATATTGTAGGTGTAAAAATAATTGACGTTGTTATTACTAACGGAAATGTATAAAATTTTATTAATAATAAAATGATATTTAAAAACGGACCCAAATTACTTAATTTTAATAAATAGTCCATTTAATTCACTTCATATTTTTTCTAAAATTAAATAATTACTTAATTGTTAAATAATTATATATTCAACATTAATTGTTAAATAATTATATATTCAACATTCATATTCACATGTAAAAATATTTTTTTAAAAATGGCAATCATCAATACAAAAAAAATCAAGAACAAGACATCTCTTGTAGGCTTGATGGTGATGAGATGGCTATACAAATAAAGATGAAGGAATTATGGTACATATAATTTTTGTCCTACTACATTAATATAGTAATATCGTCGAATCATTTTAATCATAGAGGTTTTTTTCACCATCTCATCTATAGGTGGATATCAAATTTAGGTTAGGTCTCACTTGTTTCAAATACTTTTATTTTTTCTACCATTTTTCGTGTACGTGCACGGTCTAAATGTAAGAAGATGCCTTTTTTTTATAGGAAGTCTCATAATCTCAACTATAAAAAAATATAAAAAGAATATTAATGTTAATTATCTTTAATAGTCAATCTTGGTTTACATTTTTTTTATCAAATTTTATTAAGATTTTTTAACTAATATTAAGTAAGATTTTTTTTTAATGTTGACTACATTTATTTAAACTCACATTGCTGTGTTGACAAATACAATAAGACGATCTCTTGATTATTTGTACACCTCTTTTTTATGGTTACACTTTTCAATGTTTACCATCTTAAAATGATTAAATGTAAAATATTAATCAATCTATAAGATAATCTTTAACACATTTGCATTGAAAACTAATCTTCTATCTTTATCAACTTAATAATAGACTACGTTAAATTTATAACATTATCTCAAATAATAATAAATTATTTTAATCAAGATAGATAGGATTTCATGGATTTAGCAGATAATTGATTTTCTAAGTCAATAATCATGAAATATTTTCAAGCTTAACTCTTTTTAAATACTTATGAAAGTTTTAGGTATTTTCTGAAACAAGATTTTTCGAGTAATCATTTTTTACATTTTGAAAAAAAATTAATACTCAAAATCATTAGTGAAGATTGAAAGTGCTATAGATTTCTTAGGTGATATATTTGCTTTTCTTAGTGTATTTCTTTGTTGTATACACTTTGTGTGCTTTTAAGGTATTTGAGTCTTTTCAATACCTTATGTTTATTCTTTATGGTGTTTTAAGAAGGATGGTGGATTTTTTTTATTAATTGCACAAGAATTTTTGTGAAAGATTAATCCAAGAATATTTTGGAACAATAGATCTAAGATTGATTGGATTAAATTGGATGTAGATTCTTATTGAACCGAACCAGTATAGAAATATGTATACGTTTAGGTCTATTTATAGGAGAGTTGGAGTACATGTCAAATGTTAATTGTTGTTGTCCAAATACTATGGATAAAATATAGGTTAAAAGATTACTCTAGTTTTGATAACAATATACATGTACATTATAAAATACTAGTACAATTAATCTTTATCCAACATTCCAAAACAAAGATGTAGAAATAATATATCATTTCATTGGTGATGATGTTCATCAAAATGTTTTGAGTTGAAATTTGTCAGGAAAACTTACCAATAGGTGTGTTAAGTATATGCAACTATTGTGACTACATGATGTCAACTCACATAAAATCTAAGATTTATAAAAAGTTTGAAAAAAAAGTGCTCTTCTTGATTTTTTTTTATCAGCAAAGTGCAATGTTTTTTTAGAAACAACAAATGACACCTAAAATTGTTATTCTCCTATTAATCGCGTCTCTAAAATCATGCTCATGTTCCTTTGTGTTTTACTTAAAAATGTTCTTATTTAAATGTTTCTCAACTTTTTAGATTTGACTTTATAATCTTATATTTTTTTATTTCACTATTATCATTTTTATTGTTTATTTTTACCATTTTCATTAAAATTTTAAAATTTGAAGAATTTTGTTAACATGTTTTTTATTCAACCAATCTATGTCCATCTTGATGGTGATCTTAGTCATACTTTCTTTTATACAGTTATTTTACAGTGATTTTTATTACAATTTTTTATGGCTAAAAAATTCTTCTAGCTGGCATTAACAGAAAAAAAACCATAATTAATATTGGTTGAAAATCAATAATATGTTTTTTTATCACATAATATAAAAAAATAACAACAAACATCCATTGCATAGAAAATTATCTTACTAATATATATCGAGAAATAATACTGATTAAAAAAAAAATCTAATAACTTAAATAAAAAATAATTTTTATCAATATTAATAAAAATAACTTTAAACAGTTATTATTACTTGTGTGACTCATCATTGTTTCTTAAAATATAAGATAACTGATTATCATTCATGAAATTTAAAGTTATGGTCTTGAAATGGTTATAATTTTAACTATCTCTTACCGCACTAATTAGAAACAACGATGCTTTAAGACGGAAAAGAAAAAATGTACAAAAAAAATGATAATGAAAATTATAATTTTTGTTCGTTACTCTAAGCATGTTGAGCTAGTAATTTTTAATATAGATATTGACGATAATGAGTAAAGCCAATATTTTAAAATTTAGGAGTAAAATCTCAACTCCTCTTACTAAGATTAAACGCAAAAAACACATTGATAATAACAAGAACCTTTATAAATTTTAATATTATCTCTTGTAGTTGTTTCCTATAGAAAAGAGGGGAAAATATTAATCATATTAAAAGGTCTGTGATTTTTAATTAAGATCTTAATTAAAAGGTATGTTCTTTTGGTCTATCGTTCCCTCAGTTTTGTTATTTTTTATCACAGGCTGAATTTTCACATACATTAAGTCAACACTTCCATCATTAATTCGAGTTTCTCAGATGTATTAGTTTTTAAACATGATTTTATATAAATTACTCAAGTCCCATTGATTACACTTCCATGATTGAAAATCAAATATTCAATATTCTATGTGAGATGGTTGGATTAATTCGATGAGTAATGTTTTACCTACAAAATACTGTTTTTAATATAGCAGTTGTTCATAATTAATATACGAAACTGATAAACGAATAGCTTGTGTTCTCTAATTTATGGTGTGAAAGAACGTTACTATTCATAATTAAACTTAAAACGGCGTCCACTAACAGCGTTAAATATTCTCTTAACTTTGTTATTAAATACTAAAAAAATGTTGGTGCCTACGGCGTGAGTCCCGTTCTGAATTATGAATTTAATATATATTTGATATTTCAACAACCTTTCCTACTCAGACTGCCTTGGTTAGTAAATCCTGGTTAAACCAGAGTGAGGGAAGTAAGTAACCATGGTTGGAGAAGATAATCACAGTACATTACGCGTGTGGCACGTGTGCGGAATCATCTTTTATTTTTTGAACAAGAAACGGCATTAATGCTTTAAGATTTAAAACTAGACTTTCCGGTGAAGACCGGGTAATTTAATGAAAAATCATTGTATCGGAGGCAAAAAAAGGAAGCATTTTAAAATCAAGTAAACCCACAGTTGTCCTTACCTGCCCCGAGGGGCAGCCCGTGAGGCAGGGTTTCGCGTGTGGTGAGGCTGCCCGAACTGCCCGATTCTCGGGTGAGAAATTACCAGCATTCGGTCTCCAGTGCCTCTGTGTGTTTCCTTCTCTCTCTTTCTCACTCACCTCTGATATTTCTATATTTTGGTGCTCTGTGTCTCTACGATCAGGATCCAACGGTCCAGAATGTTCGGGGCTTGTGCTGCTTGTTTTCCCAGGTTTTAGAGCTCCAAACCTTCAGATCCATCTCATTCCTCTCCAGATCTTCCTTCCTGGTAAGCGCTTTCAACCTTCTCCTTCTTCAATTCTCGCTAATTCCACGTTTTCTCTTCTCTCTCTACACTGCTTTCACCTTTCTTTTCTCTTCTTTCGCCATCTCACCTTCAAAATCCTCCTCTTACCACGCCTTCGCTTTTCACAACCTAAATTCTGCTTTCTCTTGCTCTTTTCTAATTATATGTCTCCTCAATTATACTTCCTCTGCATCTCCTCCTTCCGAGGACAAATTCAATTTAATTATTTTTTTTACAAAAAATAAAAAAACTTACCATTGTCATAGTTTTTGGTACTTTGGGAAACAAGAGCCACTGTCAATATTTTGCAGAAGATCTAAATACGGTGATATCATCATTATTATTATTATAATTGTTATTTATTGTTACTATTATTTATTATTGACAGGATAAGGTTTTGTAGTTGGAGAAGGAGCTTGTTAGTTTGTTGTACGAAATGGAGACTAAACAGAATTCGGTGACGGTTACGCTCACATACGGCGCGTTGACGAGCGCCGCGGAAGTTCTCGCGACTTTGCTAGCTTCTGCTGTCGTCAAAGCCACGCTTTTGGCTCCGGTGAGTCACTTCTCTCTGTCCTTCTCGCTCTAAAACCCTTATTTTTTGTTAAAAAAAAGTCTGAAAAGCAAGAGCGTTAAAAGAACTAAACTAAGGTCTGAAGCTTTTACTACCCTAAACTTTGACGAAATCTAACGTTATCTATATCTTTTTTGAAAGCAATTTGTGTTATCTCTCGAGTTCATGTTTTTATGGTCTAAGCAATTATGGGAAATTTTTTTGGTCTTTGTCAGTATGTGCCTATTCTACACGCTATTATGCGCATGTAGGGCTGATGAATCACCGAGCTTTGGGATTTTTTTTCGGTAACCGATGCGATGTAACCTTATCCTAGCGTGCGCCGGTGATTTTAACCTTTTAGGTTTGGCGTTTGCTAACGTACGCACTTATTTTATTTTATTTTGACAAGGCAGAGGATAGAAAATAAAATAAGCCGGAAATAAAAAGATATTTAACAGGATTTGTTTTTGGTGCTTGGTTTGTTTGTTTCCCGTTGCGGAACTGGGTGGAAGATATAAATTGCGGTTGAGGGATTAGTTTAGTTCCGAGGTTTTACTACGTGAGACCCGGTTGGGAATATGAATTATAAAAATATCTTTTTGTCGCGTGTGAGCGTGTAGAAGTCAAAAGTGAAGGAAAGGGAGGGGAAGCGGATTCGTATGGGTTATTCGCTTGGATATGCCCTTTGAGCGTAAAGCACGCTTCACGAACGCGTGTCGTTTTTGTGGTTATACTTCCTGGCATCTTGGGTGGGAAAAAAGGTGGAATCTTATACGATGCGACATAATTGTAGTATCCACTGTCTCAACTATTAACTGTAAACAGTGTCAGTCATTTTTTTGTTATGTATGTAGTAGCCCACTACAATATTTTCTATTATAAATGTAGTATTCTCTTTTTATATTATTATAATAGTAATTAATGTTATATCATGCGTTTTCTTTAATTACAAGAAGAAATATTGAAGTATGAAAATCTTCAGCCTACTTAACTATGCCTGATACGATATAATCTAGAAAACTTAGTATTAGTAGTACAAGAAGTACACTTTAACTCGTATATTTTGAATTGAAGAAAGTTAAGTACTGATAGTGCATAACGATTAATCTTTTAAATTATATAGTTAGTAAAAGTACACTTTACAAGAAGTACACTTTAACTCGTATTATTTTTTTTATGGAAAACGTGAAATTGTTTTTGTTCTTAGATTTTAACTTTAGTACACCTCTGAAATTAATTGCTTTATGTAATTTATGGTGGAGTTCAAGTTTTCCGTTTTTACCATCGTTGTGTTTGTTTATTTGGATTTTACCAGACAAACTATAAAAGAATTTAAGGCAATATAGAGTGAAAAAAGATGGGGTAAAAGTAACATGTACTATGTAATAAGAGTTTAATGGTTCTGCTTTGTAACATCGTTTAATCGCAAATCAGTTTTTTGAATGTTTTTATGTCTATGACTAACGAATTATTTTAAGAAATAGAAAGTTTGGTTGTTTCTTCGGCAGTTAATTGAAATTTTAAATTGTTTTCATTCCTTGTTTTATTAAAAAATTGTTCTCTTCTTTTCCAAAAACCTAAATGAATTTCAAATCTAAGATGGGATACATTCTAATATCCGTCTCAAACCCTTTCCAATCAATTTCTACGTAATTCGATTGAAGCAAGGTGGTGGACTCATAAAAGGGTTAAAGTTATTACAACTATTAATTTCATCATTTATTCAAACTCAGACTTTCGCTGAAGAGTTATTATTATTAAACTCTGAAAAAATAATTTACAACTAAAAAAACGCACCTTACTATTTTTTTAATTACTTGTATTCAAATTAAGCGTTTGTTTTTCCCTTTCTATGTCTCAATTTGTGTACATCGGTTAGTGTCATCATCTCCTTGGTTCATTTGTCTTGAAAAATGGATGCAGGATCTCTACCGGATCTTACTGATCAACACGCCTATAACCAATGGAGATAACACAACCCAGAGTCAAGATAAGCAGCGTGATGCAGAGGGGGAAGACGGTAATGATGATGAAGGCGACGAAGATGACGAAGGAGATGGTGGATCTGGGGAGGGTGAAGAGGAGTTGTCGTCTGAAGATGGAGGTGGATATGGCAACAATTCCAACAACAAGAGCAACTCAAAGAAGGCACCCGAAGGTGGCGCAGGTGGGGTGGAGGAGAACGGAGAAGAGGAAGAAGATGAAGAGGGTGATGATCAAGAGGATGACGATGAGGATGACGACGAGGATGAGGATGATGAAGACGAGGGAGGGGAAGAAGAGGAGGATGAGGGTGGTGAGGATGATGAAAATGAAGAGGAAGAGGAAGATGAAGACGAAGAAGCATTGCAGCCCCCAAAGAAAAGAAAGAAGTGAATTTAGCTTAGTCAAGCCTCCTGTGTTGTATTGTTGTGTACGGATTTGGCTTCTAACTTCCATGTTTTTACTTTTTTGGGTACTAAACTTCCATGTTCTTATTTAGTTTATGAGGAGGCTTATGTAGGACATGTTTTAATTGATATCTATCTTTACCATTGCGTAATTAGAATGCTACATTATTGAGCAGGCAATGCTAAATTTATGAGAGAAAATTATGATCTTAGTTTTGACTTAAGCCTTCTCACGCTCTCTTCACTCTAGATGATAAGCTACTAGAATGCAAGTATTCTTAATGCTATTAGCAATTATTCTATTCCTGAAATTTCTTCCTTAGTAAGACGTGGCTCTGGGCGCATCAAACATCCTTTTTTAATGTTATAAAACATTTTATATTTCCTTATGCAAAATTAATTCCCTCTTAAATTTTTCAATCTGAACATATTGTAAAACTAAGTAATAACTAATTATAAAGGTAAGGGAAATAGCAACTTTTGAAATAAGAAAGGATGAATGTATTATTTTATCAACTCTAAAATAATCTATTCTCAAATTGACTCTAACTATTATCCGGAGAAAACACCTTCCATTTAACTCAGACTACTCAGATGAATCACTTTAATTATTAAAATAAGAAAGAAAAAGTGGTTTTAGTTGATGTTTCGGAAAAAAATCTAATTTATATATATATATATATATATATATATATATATATATATATATATATATATATATATATATACTCTTTAATTGGCTGCGTTTGCCACGTCAGTTTAGGGGTAGATTCATCATCATCATCCTTGTGTTTGCGAGTTATACTGAATTTGCAAAGTCAATAGTCAACCTTAACTTTGTGTTTCATGTTATGTCGCCTTTTCTTCGACTACACCGCTAATTTTCTGCTAACTTTCTCTTCGTCTTCACAATGACCGATTCTTCTCCTCTTATCCCTCCATCACCGGTCACTGACATCGACCTTGAAGCCGCTCCCTCCCAACAAATTCAATGCCGGATTTGTCTTGAAACTGATGGTATTTATGTGGAAGCTTCATCATGGAGCTTACTATTTAGATCTATTATAATGTTGTTTTCTCATGTATCTGTTTAACCTCTCAGGTAGACATTTCATTGCCCCTTGCAAATGCAGAGGGACGTCAAAGTATGTACATCGAGAGTGTTTGGATCATTGGCGAGCGGTTAAGGTAAACGATGCTCTCTCCGTTTAAAACATTTCAAATTTCAACACTGTGTACAGTGTGAAGTTTGTTGCACTATAGCCATATCAAGAAGAAATTTTCAATGTGTTAAGTGATGAATTTTATTGCTAGAAGGCGACAACTTTTATGTGTCTCTGAACTCGAGCTTGTTTTTTCGTGGTCTATCTACTTTTCGTTCAGCTGATCAATTAGGCGTTGTGCATATTGAGTTATCGTTTGTTTATCTCATAAAGTAATAACGGGTAGGAGGCTATAGATAAACATAGAGTTTTGAGGCTTCCTCTTCTGTTATTTCCATGTCCCCCTCTTTGTATCTTCCCACACCATCATCTGGGATAAAGAGGTTCATGGGTTTACCTCCTTTAGTTAAGATAGTTTATGTTCACAAATTTAGTTTACTCTTTCTGGTCTGTGACATTACACTTGGGGTCTCCTATGCCCTGCAAATTACACTTGGGGTCTCCTACTGTGAGTCCACATATGGCTTGTTAACTATCTTTTATGTGTGAATTGCAGTACTTTAGTAAGGTATGAGTTCAATTGAATTCAAGGGATATACTGAAATTTATTGGATATATACTGAATCCAGATACTTATCTTTAAATGATTTTCTACTTTGCATAGTGATAAAAATAATACATACTACATGATCCAATTTTCCCTAGCAATTGTAAAAGATAATAATGTTTCTGTGTGAATAATGTTGTTGTCTCCTCCGGTGCTTCATCTAATAAGTGTAAAATACTGAATTTTCTTGTAGGAAGGGTTTGCATTTGCTCACTGCACTACCTGCAAGGCTCCATACCATTTGCGTGTTCTTGATGCTTACAGAAAATGGCGTACTTTCAAATTTTGTTTTTTTGTAACCAGAGACATTTTGTTCATATTTCTGGCTGTACAGCTTGTAGGTGATTTTTTTCCGATTCTCCTAGCCATATAAATGCATATCCATGTATGTAAATGTTCTAATTCTGCATCGCAACACCTTATTTCTTTTTGTCTGCAGGTCATTGCTGCACTGGCCTATTTGGCTTATCTAATAGATGGCTACCAGCACTACAGGCTTCGTCTTGTTTGGGGTTTTGATCATGTGTTGAGCTTTTACTATATATGTGGTAACTTCTTATGGACTTGAGCAGTATTCATTAAAATGCTTATAGCATGTATTACTGTTACTAATTTACTATATTAAGTGGTACTGGTGGTAAATTCTGATATTGTTTAATTTATTTTATTCGTAGTTTGTTTTTTCCATACATAGGATGATTCTGGTTCTTTACTGATTTCATTTTGTCTTGCCAAATGTAGGAGCACTGTTGTTTTTTGTGTTGCTTGGCCTCTCTGGATGCTTTCTCACTTGTTCTGATGAAAGAGTTCGCAATGATTTGGGTCAGCCTTGTCGAGAAATATATCTTTGTTGCTGTCAACCTGGGTAATTACTGCTTTTAAATATTCACGAGCCTTTGAGACTGTTAAAATTCATAAGTATACTTGTGAGTCATAACAATTACTTGAAGCATCCTATATTTTCTTTTCTTGACACTGTCAAAATACATAAGTATATAGTTCTTATATTTTATACATCTTTGGACATGCTCAACTTAGAAAATACGCTGTTTCATGTTATATTTGAAGTATATGTCAGCAGAAAGTCCGAGATTCACAATGATAGTGACTGAGGTTGGTTTTGTTTGTTGTCATGGCAGAGTTTGTACCGACTATAATTATCGAGGTACTCCTAGCATGTGGCTTGAATGTACTTCTTGCTTTGAGAGTTGTGGAAACATGGAAACTGAATGTTGTGGTTGTATGAGAGGTTCTGAGGAAACACAGATACCATTATTATTCATAATGACTTTGATTTTTCTAGTACTCTTTGCTGTAATTGGGATATTTTACAGTGTATTAGTGGCTACAATGGTAGCACAACGGATATGGCAGCGTCATTATCACATACTTGCAAAAAGGATGCTAACAAAGGTGCCTCTGGCTTACTTTTTTTTGTCTTTTGTGCATTTGGTTCAACTATTGATTCACTGCAGCTGCTGAGTCAACTTAAATACCTTGCTGTATGTGCATCAGATCCATTTAGTGATTTGCTTTGTTTACTGAGGAACTTATCCAGAAATTACAGCTAGATGTAGAGAAAAGATTTTCTGTCTGTTTGGCTTTAAATCCAACATAATATGTATCTGCAAGTTATTATGGGAGGAATAGCCAGCACCCTATTTCAGTGTGCCTGATTTTCTTTTCTTACCAGTGTTTGTCAAGAAATTTATATGAATAAGGCCTTATTTTTCTCTCTTGAATAGTATGCATGATTTCATTTTTTACTGATATACTTTGTGCTCTCACAATTTGAGTTCAAGATAATCTCCTTTATAATCACTATTTTTTAAGTTTGTATCGAGCTTATACTGAATATCATGGACTCTGCTGTACCTGTTTTGCTTGACTTCAAAATCATCGTGCAGTTTAATTGATATTAAAACTGGTTCAGGCGTCTTTTTCCTTTCATTGTGGGTAGTGTAAATCAGGCACACTGAAACCTATGACCTACAAATTGCTCAGACCCCAGGTCACTAGCCTACTCCTAGTGGTTTTATGATTAGATTAGTATTCTTATGTGTGAAGTTAATTGCATGCTTGATAGTAGGCACTTAAACTACAGTGTTGAATATTCAACCATCATCTTGTGTTGTGTTCTTGATTATGAAACTGTTTTGTTTATCATAGGAGTATGTCGTTGAAGACATTGATGGAGAGATAACAGGGTCTGATTGGTCTCCTCCATCCATCCCACCAGAGCATGTACAGCACCTGAAAACATTGGGCCTCCTATGAGTTTGAAGGAATCATAGACCTTGGTTGGCAGTTTAGTCCTTGTTAGGAAGATATGCACTTAATTGATAAAATTCCTCAGCTACTCAAGTAACTCAACTCACTTAGGTTTGACTTGTATAATTGTTCTAGTATATGAAAATTTGTGAATTTTTCTTGTTAACTAATGTATAGAATGTAAGACTGATAATGGAGATTTATTTTAACTATATCAACTTAAATTGTTTTTTCAATTCAATTTTTATTAAATTAAATTCATTTTGCATCATTTTTTAAAATTATATTTAAATTAATCTGATTTGGTTCGATTCTGTCAAATCTAATCTAATGAGTTTAGTCCTCCCAAATCTAATGTGGACTTCGTTTTGTTAGATTCAACTTAACATGAGCTTGATCCCGTAAGACTCTGCTTGACATCTTGACTTAAGCATGGTCTGAAATAATCAAACTTCGCTTGAGTTGGTTCAATCTCTATAAGGGAATGAATATACTTGTACATGTGTCTCCACCCACACCCTTACCTAATGTGGGTTCGACTTGACTTGTCCTGACTTAGGCTCGACTCGACCTAACTAAATTGACATCGTTTTAACTCAAGTTAACTTGTCCTAAGCTTAACTTAACTTGGGTCTGACTTAGTGTCACCTAAGTCTATCTTAACATAGCTGAACTTTGGTATGAGCTTATCCAACTCAACTTAATATTGCATGAGTTGAGCCCAATCCAACTCAATTTTACCTTACTTAAATCTAAGATATCTAACCTTTAATTTTATAACTCGAATTAAATCATATTTATCTTGATTTTGAATTTTCAAAGTCTACCAAAATTATGCAATCTATATTCAATATAGGTTGAGTTAAACAAACTAGATTTAAATTTAAAATAAATCCATTCAAATATATTTAAAGTAATAGAAAAAAATTACTTATATATAGAATAAATCACACTAAATATTCTTTGAGATTTTATCAAATTATATTAATATATTAGTTTGTTTAGAATTTTATATTAATATCTAATTTGTTTTCAAAACATTACACATGTAACCGTTTTTTATATATTGTACATATATTCCTTCAAAAAATCATTATAGAGGGAGAAAACAACTTATTCATAAAATTGTACATAATATAAAAATAATGAAGAAAAAACAGTTTTTTATTTGGAAATATAATTTTTTCTTACAAGATTGTGTATTGAAACACAACTTTTTTAAACCTAATCAAGTAGATAATTTTCAAATAAAAATTGATCGAAAATAAAAGTACGAGCTTATGTAAAACCTAAAGAAAATATTTGCCTACTGGTTGATATTTATTCAGGATATGGATCCTCCTCCTTGGTTATTTAAGGAAGATTCTATTTACTACTCTTTTTTTTCTTCTTTGCCTCCAACTCCATTTTTTTTGTACTAATTTTATGAAACTTAGGAAAAAATAGATTATGAAGTGTTATTATACATTCCAGAACAATGATAAAAAGTTGTAAAAAATTTAAAGTGACATTCTAAAAGTTTTACAATATTCTCAATTTGCTAAGAAACAGTGAAATTTATTGGACATGATTATGCTGATGGAGGATAAAAGAAAAGGAGAAAGACAGTGAGGAAAAAGAAAGAAATGGACAGGTAAAGTAAGGCCAAGAGAAAAATAAGCAAAACAAAAGGATATTTTAGATATTTTAAATTCTCAACTCCATAGTATTGTAGCCCATAGAAACAGATTCTTACCATGGTTTTGGTAACCAAACATCTATTTCAAAATATCAAAAAATGCTACAATTTAACTTCAAATTTATTAACATCAATCAATTTTAAAAAATTTAAATATAAAGAAGTTGCAGTTAGAAACATAATTTTAAGGGTTTTTTTGTTTTTTATAATTATATAAATATCCCGTGTTCAATGTGCACCCCACTCCCCAAATAAAACAGCTTAAGAAAATGAAAACAAGGTGCCCCACCCACAAAAAAGTGTATTGTGAAAACAGACAACCCAAATCCACTAGCTGCAACCAAGCAACAACAACTTCACAAGTTGGTTTCACCTCCATTCTTATCCAAATGCCCCTTTATAAATTGGTTCAGCCTAGATAGATGAGAAGAAGCAAAAGAAAAGGTTTTCATTTTAAGGAACTTCACCAGAACATACTAGGATGTCTGACATTGCAATTTTGGTGGCCGAGGAGTACGAGAGGAGGGTGCAGTGTTTGAAAAAGAGTGGTGGCAGTGGCGGTGGAGAAATTCACCTGCTTTCTTCTGTCTCCGGCATGCTATCCAGATTCAAGGAAAATAAGCACCTTCTCCAGAAGGTTTTGGAGCCCAAGACCCAAGTTGCTATGGCTGCTTCCGACAGCTTCTTTTCTGCTTAAATTTATCTTTATCTTTATCTTCATCTTCATCATCTCTCTTCTTCTCCTTTCATTCTTGTAATTTCCATCTTTTCTTTTTTCTCCAATCTTGTACATAACCATCTTTTCAATCCAAATCAAATCAAAGGATTAATTAATCATTGTTGCTTCAACTTTAGTCAAGGTTTTTTTCTTCCTAAATACTTTGTTTTTCTTCTGCAATTGGGTTAAAAAATATGATGTAGTATACTGAAATATCTCTGTGATTAAAGTAAACAAAAAAATCATAAATAATGGACTGACTGTGGTTTATAGCTTTCTCTAAGAAAAAAGACAAAAAATTAAACTCTTGGTTTTGTTGTTATCGATTGGTCCTACTCATGAATAACAATCATGATAAACTCTTATTCCTTCTGAAATGATACTAATAAACTTGTAATTTTCCCCAATTCGTCTTATTATCATCGATTAATCAAAGTCTCTGAATTTAACATCATTAATTAGAGACGAATCTGTCTAAATTTGGAAAATTACGTAATAAATTTGTGTTAGCATTAGTTTAATTTTTTTACCCTGCTCAACTATCTTGTTTTGTTGTTTTGTCCGCTATGACTTTAATCAACGGTAACTATGCACAACTATAATAAAGAAATTAGTTCAAAGAAATTAACAAATATAAATTCGACGGGTTAGATAAAAAAAAAATCCTTAACATAAAAAATAAAATTTAAAAATTTTACAAAACAAAGTTTTATCCCTGAAATAAATAGTAAGTTGTGGGAAAATTGGATGTGGAGCCTCTGCAGGGTGGCACGCATTTCTAGGCCATTTCTTGTATATACTTCTTTATAAATTTTAAAATTCTAAATTTGGCAGCATACGAAATTGTTGGTTTTGTGGCGGTATAACTTTTCTGAAGTGTTTTTACACATTTTATATTTGTGGTGATGCTTAATGGTAATGGATGAAGTGTAGACTGGATATTTACTTTCTGATTTAAGTTTTTTCAAATTCTCTTTTTAAGTTAATATAAGTATTACATTACTTTGTTATATTTTTGTCATTACTTAAAGTAATGATTATGGAGTATAAAAAGGAATTCCAAATTTTAAAACAAAATATTTAATAAAGTTGTCATACATCAATAATGAGTATGATAATATAAAATTTGAGGTAATTGAAAATTAATTGGTTGAAGAAAATTATATTTAATCTTTCATAAAAAATAGGTATGTTCAATTTGTATTATTGGTATAAAAATGTGACACAAACGTATCTTTATGTTGTAATGTATTTGTGTATGTATTTCTTATGTAGGATGACTTAGTTAAATGATTGCATAACGTAGCATTTGAACTTAATTATCATTTTAAGGTCTGATACAACAAGTGGACAATAGGAAAGAAAAATATATGTGTTATTAGGATGTGAAATGAGTGGTAAGTATATGAGATACAATAATGACTTGCATGTTAGTAATCTATAATTGGTAAAAAAAAATGTGATTCTTCATTTCAAATGCAGGAGAAATCAGTTTACAATTGAGGATGATATGTTTTTTAGGTAATATGTGATAATCATAATAATAAATTGATTGGTATATTAATAGCTCACCTTCATGCTAATAAATTAAAATTTAATGATCATTCCATGGTTTTTGACATAATTAAATGCTTAGTGAATTGTCAAACAATATATTTAAATAACCACAATATGACTACAATCAAGCAAGTGTACAATTTACATGTATGCATATAGAAGATTACAAATAAGATTTAGAACTAACTTGCAGATATAAACCCCTTATCAATTGTATCGGAACTAGTGTTGTACTTGATTTGTGGATTAGGGATTCTAAGTTTATTTGACTGTGGGAGACCAACTTCATTTTTCCTCGATTCTAACAAAAAAAGATAGGGTGGTTATAAGTACAAAGAATACAATAAATTCATATATTACAATTAAGTCTAGTCTTTGTTTATTACATCACTTTCTCACAATTTCATGGCAACATTATTAGGAATGACAATGCAGACAAGTCATGTCGGTTGGCCTGCTAAGAAAAAGTGCAGGACAGACTGCTTATTTCAACTCACTGACCCGTGTAGGCCTGCCCCACCTAACCTGCAACTTGTGTGGACCAAATGCGGGACGGGTTAGCCTGCATAAATTGTATATTTTAAAAACTAATTTATTTTGGCACCCCTATAATTTCTTCCTGCATCCTCATATTTTCAAAAATTCAAAAATTATTCATTTCAAATTCTACAATCCACAATATAAAATTGTGTTTTGGATTGTGCAATCGGAAATATTCTATAATCCGAAACATAAATTTTAACTTCCAAATTCTATAACTCGAGAAGTCTTTAAATTTCACATTCCAGAATTAAAGAAAAAACATTAAATGAAAAATGTCAAAGAGTAATTTGAAATTTTTTTTGAAGTACGGGGTTCACAAAGAAAAACATGGAGGTGCAGGAAGAAATCCCCCTCAGTCCCTAATTCATTACACCTTCACAAAATTTGACAATAGTGTTTTAATATTTAATAGTGTTTTTTTGTCTTTCTAAAATATATAAATGGTTTATATTTCAATGCACTAGTCAAACTTTAATTTTTTATAATAAAATTTAAATATAGTATTATATATATATATATATATTATTTTATACTAATTTTTAAATTAAAATAATAATCACGTGTCTACATATATTACCTTAAAAAATTATACATTTAATAAAATATTTTATTAGTTAATTTATTAGTACGATTAAAATTCAAATTTCATTAAAAATAAGAATATTTTAATATTTTTTACTCATATCTTGTTAGGTATATGTCATGAGAATAATAATGTCTGACCATTTACCTAATTCATCTAAATAAGATTTTTTTTTAATAAATTAAAATAAATTAATTCAAAATTTCTATTTATTTTTCATTAATTTCAAAAGAAAAATATGTGAGTTGGCTCGCAGACTAATTATTGTGAAGCGGAACAATAAAATCAACCCGTCGTATTTCTTTCTTGAATTATCATTCCTTTACAATGATTGACTAGAACCAACGGGACATGGTCCTGATGATAATCATCTTGGTGATAATACCCTCTTGCAGGTGCATGAGTTATATCAGCATAACTAGCATCAACAATTGGTTTACAATATAAACTAATATCATAGACATTTATCTACTTGAAAGTATCCTAATCATATTTGTACATATTAAAATAAATTATATATTATACAATTCAAATATTTCGAAGGAAAAGTTAATATATGTATTTCTAAAATAATATTTCATATTTCACAATGCGAGATTATAAGAAAATGATAAAAAATGGTAAGAAGAAGAGATGTTTATTATTCTCTTATGTGTATATTACATCACTTCATGTATAGGAAATATATAGGGAGTTTCTCTCCCCCAACTTACAATCTAATTAGGTAGGATACTACTCATGAGATTCTATAATTATTAATTTAATTGCATATAATTGGGTACAATATCGTCAAATATTGCATACAATAATTGCATATAATTTGATAATTATTATTTCCTTAATACTCCCCTCAAGTGGTAGGTGAAGATCAAGAACCCCGTGTCGTAGCGTCAAAAATCGTTCCTTGCTCAATGACTTCGTAAAAATATTTGCGAGCTGATACTGTGTCGGTACATATGAAGGACTGATTATCCCAGTTTTGTGCGTTCATGAATACTGGGTTTGCTGCTATATGTAATGCCGCTTGATTGTCACAAAAAAGTTGAGCTGGCAAGTTACATGGCACCTTTAAATCCTGCAACAGATATCGCAACGAAACTATCTCTAAACAAGTATTGGCCATTGCACGGTATTCTGCTTCCGCTGATGATCTTGATACGTTTGTCTGTTTTTTTGACTTCCATGAGATAATAGAGGAACCAAGAAAAATGCAATATCCAGATACTGATATCTGAGTTGTCTGACAACCTCCCCAGTCTGAGTCACAATAAACTGTCAATGGCAATAGCAATCCTTGTCCTGGTCTACTTTAGGACTCGAATTGCGGCATCCCAATGAGGTTTCCGTGGATCTTGTATATATTGACTTAGGGTTCGAACCGAAAATGTTATGTCAGGCCGAGTAACCGTGAGGTATATCAGTCGTCCAATGAGTCGCCTGTATTTGACTGGATCCTTTAATAACTCTCCATCGTCTTGTGTGAGTTTTAGGTATTATTCCATTGGAAATTTGTCTGGACGAGCACCTGTAAGTCCCGTATCCTGCAAAATATCAGGCGCATATTTTCTTTGGGACATGTAAATGGAACGAGAAAATTCAATCCTATGAAAATATTTTAGGTCTCCAAGATCTTTAATGCGAAATTGTTGTAATAAACCATCTTTTCTGTCAAATCATTTCCTGTCAAAAGAATATCATCCACATAAATCAAAAGGGTAGTAAATGATGAGTTATTCTGTCTTGTGAATAGAGAGTAATTTGTCTTGGACTGTTGAAATCCTACAGATTTAATCACATGAGAAAATGTTGAAAACCATGTTCGAGATGCTTGTTTGAGACCATAAAGGGATTTGTTGAGT
>Ga0123342_1004970_pt1 | contig 19776 bp, 19 predicted proteins | sample Turbeawhitnodule_FD_89960 | JGI IMG/M metagenome (GOLD analysis project Ga0123342, IMG submission 89960) | Root nodule microbial communities of legume samples collected from Mexico - Turtle bean Mexico white nodule | ecosystem: Host-associated > Plants > Roots > Nodule | place: Mexico: Nepantla... | reverse complement strand
GAATGTCCACTCTGGGAATCCTGTCGCTGATAGGCAAGATGTTCCCTTCAACCCACACGCCCTTCACGCCCTATGCTGGCGCAACAATCACCTTACTGAAATTATACGCTTGAACTTACTCTTCCGAGCCTTCAATAGCTTCTACTGAGTTTACTGAGAAATCCGGCGATGTGATCCTCGCGGTGGTGTCGGACTACCTGATCTCCTATTGCCAAACACGTCGATGACAGATAAACCTGACGACAACCGACCATGTTAACTACAGAACGCCAGTTCCATGAACCGACGACTACACTCACCTCTGAACCATCCATCTTTCTCTTGCCCACGTGTTCCGCTGAGCATGCCCCACATAGTCACGTGCAAGACACGTCAGCATACCCGATGACCTGATCGGTACAAAATGTGTCATGATTTTTAACAATGATGGTCGTAAATATCATTCAATGTATAATATAAAATAGTTGGAATTATAATTGTTGTGATTTTGCATTTTTTTTTCAATTATTAGCTTTGATTTATGGTTACTTCAAATTTATAATATATATATATATATATAATTCTTTTCAAGTTTATAAAACATATAAAAATAATTTTAAATAAATAAATAAAATTTAACTTTAATAAAACATATAAAAAATTAATTTATTATAATAACATATCTATCATATATTAATTTAAAAAATTATTTATTAATAATATAAATTATTTTAAAGAATAATAATTTTTTTAATATTTAAAGTAATTAATTGTTTAGCTAATGTACGAATTAAAGTGAATAAATTTATGTTAAATATAGAATGGGTGTGACCGACGCTAGTCATGCATTTAGGGTAATAAAACCTATCATCACCAATAATAATTATGATATACTTATAACCGATTATAACTTGTTTATTATTAATAATATTTTATTTATGTACATTAATTTTAAATAAATTTTAATCTAAATGTAATTTGAATAAATACTAATTGATTATAATAGAAAAATAAATTTATAATTTTATCAATTAGGACTTAGACTATTTTTAAATTTTTTAATTATAACTTGTTTTCGAATGGGTGTTGAGGTCTAGAAAACGATTATCTTTTTTCTTCATTCAGTCGATTATTGTTGTACTTAACTTCTTGATTCATTTTCTTCCGCTCGGTCCTCTGGTAACACAGACTGAGATGGTACCTGCAGAAGACATTCCTATGATCAAGTCAGTCTGGGTGTCGACATTTGGTTGTCAGAGTACTGTAGATAATGACGTACCTGGTTTTTGGAATCTGTGTTATTTATATTACCTTAATGGGCCTTCGTTGGTGGGTCAAATTAAGATATTGGTTCCTGTTTAGGGTTGTGCTAAACAACTCTTAACTATGGATTAACCCTGCTGCCTTGGTCAACCTATGGCTCGTCGTCATGGATCGGTCAGCCATGTGTCGTCGCGTGACCTCTTTATCGTGGTCGAGTGTTGGATGGTTCGTGTTCTAACCGACTCAGTGAGTCGTCCGCTCGGGCCTCCGTTTGCAGAGTCTCAGGGCCCGAGCGACTCTTCTTCTCCTTCACACGGTCTTTGAATGACTTCAACATGTCGGAACTTCTCTTTTTGCTATTGCTGCGACAAATAACAAAGCGTTAGTCAAAATTTAAAGAAACGACCGAAGGTCTAAAGGTGTTAACATACCCTCAAAGGCCGCTTCTCGATCGGACTCTATGTACAAGGACATTAGTGGCCGAGCGGGAAGTTTTCTAGGGAGGCTATCAAAGAGGGCAAAAATCTCCTGCTCACCAGCACTCGGGTTGACCGGATGAGGCCAATCCTTTATCTTTGTAGGATTCCTAGTCTAAGACAGAGGAAACCTAGGTTGGTCGGCTGCGTTGAAGAAGTGTGACATACCCGCAGGCTTCACAAACACTTTAAAGAACCTTTCTTTAAAGTTCTTGTAGGAAGTCATCAAGGTTTTGAACAAAATGCTACCCGCCCGACTGACTAATAAATGTCAGCCGACAAGGTCGGATGGGTGAGACATATAGAAGTGCAAGAAGCAAGACGCAGCAGGACGTACACCAAACATTTGGCATACCACACGAAAGGCTTGCATGGACGCCCACGTATTCGGGTGCAACTGACTTAGCACCACGTTGAGTGCCTGAAGGACGCCCATCGTGAACATGTCAAAATGAAGCGACACGTGCAAGTTAGAAAAAATACAACTATACATGAAGAAGAAAGGGGGTTCGGTGGACGACCGTTCCCTATATACGCGGTCAACGAGCAAGGACTGAATGATAAGAGGGATCCCGTGACAAAAGCCTTCAAAACAGAGACGTCCGTAAGGAAGATGGATGTGATCCCAAACACTTTGGAATCAACCCAGTTAGGTCCCTCATGAGGGCGTGACCGCTCAGATCAGATTGACCGGTCAAATGCACTGCCCGCATCATCACCCCTCACTTCCTCCACTCAGGGGCAATGGTTTGAATTGCCCTGACCGAAAGAATTTTGTTAGAGGAGGAAATGGATGAAGAAGACGAAGAAGATGAGGACGAAGGGGGTTCGGGAAGAGGAGAGGGAGTGACCAAAGAGGATGATGTAGGATGAGAATGAAAAGACATCACTAACTTGGGAAAACGAGGAAAGCAGCACAAATCGACGATAGCCATTTGGGACTCAGAGCGCAACGTGAGTAACGAAGTGTGAGAAGCCACTGTTGACAGCCTCTATTTATAGCTCGAAGACGTCTTGAAAACCCAAATGTCACAAAAAACTCAACCGTTGGATCTACTTGATCCAAAGGTCCACGTTATTTTGCGCCCAAAAACCCCCTCATAAATTCACGTCACGTCACTCGTCCAGACGTTGTTTTCAGTCACATCACCCATCATTACGTCACCGAGCGACACACAATTTTCAGACTCTTCGGCTCTATCAGCCCTCGAGCCTGGGGGGCAAGTGCATTGACACGACCGGACGACTCACTGAGTCGGTCAGAACTCAAACCACCAATCGACCATGATAAGGAGGTCACGCGGCGACACGTGGCCCGACCCATGATGACGAGCCATGAGTTGACCAAGTCAGCAGGATTAATCCATAGTTAAGAGTTGTTTAGAACAACCCTAAACAGGAACCAGTCTCCTATTTCGACCCACCAACGAAGGTCCATTAAGGTAATATAAACAACACAGATTCCAAGAACCAGGTACGTCATTATCTATAGTACTCTGACAACCGAGTGTGGACATCCTGACTCATTTGATCGTCGGAGTGCCTTCTGCATGTACCATCCCAGCCTGTGCTACCAGACGACCGAGGGGAGGAAGGTGAATCAAGAAGCTAGGTGCAGCAGTGACCAACCAAGTGGATGAGCAAGACAATCGTTCTTTAGGCCATAACATCCGTTCGAGAACATAACTTATACATTTTTGTTTCACAATAGCCAATCCAACTTTCAATTTGAAATTAATATGGATATTCAATTATTACTGTACCATCCCGTTCTCGGGCGTTGACCAAAGTCAAAAGTCAACATATGGTGGGGCCCCTCAAGGGACCCAAGGAAGAAAGTCAACGAATTGACCACTTGAGGCGTCGCCAAGGTGTAGGCGACGCCAGATGTAGGCGTCGCCAAAAGGAGGCATCGCCAAGTGTAGGCGTCGCCAAGAGGAGGCGTCGCCAAGTTAAGGCATCGACGGTATCACCCCCCGATACCCATGGGTAGGAAAGACCGTGGAGGGGGCGACACCGCGAGAAGCCTCAGTACCCAAGGACAGTAATAAAGAGAAGAGAAAGGTGGCTTCAAGGCTATAACTCTAGTACCAGTAGGGAGTAACCTGACTTGTGAAGTACACATGCCACCGCTGGGAAACCCTGGGACAGATACGACCCATGAGAGGGCCACGCCCAGGGGAGAACCACGTGCATGGTACAAGAGAAAAGTAAATACGCTCCCACAGCAACTGATTAGAGGCTGGGACGCATGGGTTGGCGCCCAGAAAATCATCCCTTTGCGCAAATGCACTCCAAGAAGGAGGACTTACACAATGGATTATCCCTAAGTTGGGTTACGATGTTGTAAGGCCCTCCACGAAGAGTAACGATCAAATCAGAAGAACACGTGGCAACAAGCACTGAAAACATCAAGGCTTTCCTAAGGGTTCGCTAAGGTACGCGTTAATTCAGTTAAGTTTCGAATGTTTCAAGGCATGTTTTTATACGCTTTCAATGCGCTGTAACGCGCTTTAAATGTGAGAGGTGTATAAAAAGGGGCCTTGGGACGTTTGAAAGGGATCCGAGTTTTAACCTAATTCTCGCAGTTTTCACACACACGTAACCCTAGTTGTTTAGCTGCGCACCCACTGTACGCACAGACAATTAGGGCAACACAGTATTAGCCACTCAGTATTATTCGACCACCTTCAGAACAGGCAGTCACGGTGTTCCGATATGGAGGTGTGTCACCTTTGATGTTTCTCGCTAGTTGACTTGATCGTCGGAGTGCAAACGGTCGCGAGGGTGCCCCTTTGTTCACTTCTTTTCAGGTACTCACAGACGGAGCAAAACGAAGGTGCCCTAGTTCGCAAGGACGACCCACACATAAAGACGACCTTGGTCAACCGACGAGAACAATTGCACTCAAAATTTGTTGTGAACAAGCAATCCCAATTTCAATTTGAAATTTCAATTATAATACGTACATTCTTTTTCAACAAGCAATCCAATTGAATTTCAATTATTACATGTTCTTGCACAATTGAATTGCAAAACAAATTGAAATGAAAAGTTAATTTGAACTATACCAATTGTAAAGGAAAATATTAGATGAAATTGAACAATAAATCAGGTTTGAAACTAGAATATAACTTGTTGTTTATGGTTTTGGTTGACTAAAAGTAATAAAGAATTTAATTTAAGTGGACATAAAGATGTGATGACCTAAAAACGAAAAATAGAAATTTTCGTAATAGGGTTGATACGTGTCAGATTTCAGTAATATTTTATATTAAAATACAAAAACTTATGAATATTAATTGGTAAAATAACTATAAAATAACTCTTAATTTATGAATTTAAACATGTTTACATATTTTGTGATTTTAATTTGAATAAAACCGATTTATTCCCAAATTTGTGTTAATTTCAAGATATTAGGAAAGAATGAAGAGGAAAGGACAAAAGGACTAAAAAGGGAAAACTGGAATGCATCAACAGTCACCCAAGCTCGCCTAAACTCGCTCGAGCGAGAAGCCCCTAGAGGATCTCGTCCAAGCAAGCCCAATCTTACCCAGGCGAGATCACTTTAGTGACGTTGGGCCTTTTCTCGTGCAACTCGCCCAGGCTAGCCCAATAACGCCCACGCGAGAAGTCACTTAGACCAAGACCAACTAGGTTAAATATGAAGCTTAAGGCAAAACCCTAGAAATCAATTGAGTGGATTGGAATCCAATTGGGAGAATATAAGGTGTCAAAAACCATAGAGGAGGCACTCGTCAAGGATAAATATCTTGAATCTTCTTTTCTTGCTCTCCCTACTTGTAATAGCCAACATGAGTGGTTAATTATACCCTTTGGAAATTGGGAGTAATTTGTTCAAACTCTTATGTATTGAGGTGATATTTAAATATAATATTTTGTTCTTGATTGATGATTGGTATTGTCATTTAATTTGTAATGATTTTTTCAATGATCTAGATCCTTAGATTTGACTGGAAAGTACTTCTAAGTTTCTGACCCAAATGATAATGCTTAACATATTTTAATGTTGGGAATAAATTTGAAATGTTAATTGCTATCAACGTCCAATCGTAATGATAAGAAGTTTTTATAAATATGCGAGAAATCGATATTTAAAAGACTCTCTTAATAATTTTATATGCGAGGAATCAATATAAATGATTTTTATACGGGCATCAATATCAAACAAGGATAGAATATTACTATGCTAATCAAAATAAAAAAGAGTAAGATGGATGAACCTCAATCCCAATTTTCCCAATTGAAGCAACAAACTCTTTGACCTATTTTCTGTTTAATCATTGCAATCATAACAAACTCCCAACAAACTTTATTATTTTGTTTTCTATTTAGTGAATATTTTACTTGATTATTCAAATGTTCCTTGTGGGTTCGATATCCGTTCTTAGGGACAAATTACTACTTTTGAAAACACAGTGCACTTACTGTAAATCAGTCATCAAGGATTACTACAAAGACGGTGTTGGAATGTGAACTGAAAAAACTTGTGAAAAAAATTAGAATAAATCAAATAAATTGGGTACTAATATGACATTAATGAATGGTGTAATAGCTAAACTTGAAACACATAATTTTGAATTATTGAATGAAATTAAAGACATGCATATTAGTTAATTTTACTTACAAATTGATGAACTCAAGGCAATGGGCTAATCATCAAAGTCATCATAGTGGGGTGGACCTAACTCGTAACTATTGTGGTGTCACCCTATTGTCGGTCCATCATCATGGCTAATTTTTGCTCCATCAATTTTGTTTTATCCTCAAACATTGAATTTTTATTTTATTTTCTTCATCATCTCTTTCATTTGTTGCTTTAGGGTTTTCATTTGCTTGCAACACTTGTTGACGAAGTTGTTCATTCTTAGCTAAATGATCACTAGAAGGAGCAAATAATGAAGGGTGAGTTAGGGAAGACAGTCCATGACGAATGTTGGCAGCCAATTTTGTAGTGCCATAATATCGACCTCTACTCTTGCCCCCAACAACATCCTTCTAGTATTGAAGCTTTGTTTTTGCATTCATCTGTTGGAGGTCAGAAGTTGATCGTTTAGAGTTGTCTAACTTGATGACTTTTAGCAGTTGGTAGGTTTTCTAGTGCATTGTAAAAGTTGTAAGTGTTACAATAATAACTTATAAATATAAATTATGTAAACAAAAAGTAAAGCAATAACTTACGTAAATGTCACTAGCATGACTATCTGCCCAAAAACCATCCTTTTTAATGTGTGTGGCCATGAATAACTCATTGAGTTCAATAGGTCAGCCAAATTTACGTTCCTGAAATAAATGGAAAACTTACCAACATTAGATATTACCTATTGGATTTACCCTTATGTAACGAAATATGGACAAGTCATGTACTTACTAGACCCAATGCAATGTCGAGATGTGATTTACACAAGTTGAGTGAAATGCCCCCATCTCGAGACGATGAACAATTCAATTTATTTTGGATTGATTTCTCTTTAAAAAATTTAGAATCTCAATAGTTGCAGAGACCAATCTATGTTTGTTCACCAATCCAGCTAGGTCTAGTTGCTTTCACCCCAGCTTTACTAAGAATATAACAAAGGCGTTTTCTCACCTTTGACTCATACACTTTCATAATTTGCCACTCATCGTGAGGGGCCCAAGTCACTCAAGTATGTAATAAGAACAAAAAAATTAAATAACTTTTTATGATATTCATAAATGCTTAAATGGAAAGGAGTAAAAATATATAGTTAAAATCACCTTAAATCAAAAAACCATTTAAGTTGGACTTCCTCGGGTTTTTCATCATAGTGATGGTAGGGACACCTAAATTATGAACTAATTGCATGCCCAATTGCCTTAATAGCATAATGATTAGGTGTCCACCTACAAAGCATAAAAGCAAAAATGTTAAACATTAAGTATAGAAAAGAAGAACAATAATTTTGAATATATATGATAGTACACTTACCCTTTACCCACTAGTCGTATGATGACCCTCCCACTACAATCACGTTGCATCTCTTCATCAGGGACATCGTGAAGGTTCAATTGGCTCCAAAAGGGGGGATTGAATGGAGTCCACATTCAATTCTCAAAATATTAGAGATCGAAACATAAACCATACAAAGAGTATAGTTAGAGAGATACACAAAGATTTTATACTGGTTCACCCGTCAACAATGACTATGTCTAGTCCCCTTGAGTAACCCACTCAAGAGCTTTTCACTAACAAAGTATTCTACATGTCTCTAGGTTACACAAGTATTTTCAATCTCTTTAGGTTCACACAATATTCTCAACCTTTGTAGGTTCACTAAGCATTCTAACTTCTCTAGGTACAAATTCCTAATCACTCCCTAAGATCAAGGATCTCTCAATATAAAGAGAAAAACTCTCATTCAGAGAGAACAAATAAGGCTCAATGGGTATACTTCACAATGTAAAGGATTTACAATGGTTATGCTAAAAACCCAATTAGGTTGCTCTCTACTAGCATATATGAATTTCTAAATACAATTTTAAACATAATTGAAAAAAGCTTTTTTGTACACTTAAATGTTTCGTAAGATTTACATATGTACTTCGTTGTTGCGTTCATTACCCTCAATGTCTTTATAAAGACTTCTGAAATGTGTACATTGCAACTTTAGGATTTCTTTAATTCTTCATATAGTCGTTGGATGCTTGATATGTTAATTATTGCTATGAATGTTCTTCATGTTTAAGGCTTTTCAAAAAAATTCTTTATCTTCTTCAAATATGAATGTTGACATTTGAATCTTCATTGTTAGAATGTGTGGCCAAAACAAGAGGGAGGGGTGAATTGTTTTCACAAGATTTTCTCAAAGATTGGAAGTAGAATGAAAAGTTTTGAAAAATCAACTAATTGATTTTCTGTTCAACTGGATAAAAGTTCAGTTTTATAGTTCTTTACAAAAGTCAACCAGTTGTTTTCTTGAAACAACGAGTTTTTTATACCAGAAAACAATGAACAGATTGCAAAACAGTGTATAAGAGAATATATATAGAGATTCATGCAAAGAGGTTTATACTAGTTCACTTTAACCAAGAGCTACATCCAGTCCTCAACTAACCACTGAGAATTCACTAAGCAATCAAAGCAAGATTACAAAACACACACCAAGAGTGTTGATCTTGAACCCCTCAAGAACACACATCACTCCTTGGCAACATCACAGTTTTAAAAAATCCTTTCTAAAACTTCCTTACACAGATTACACAAAGTTATAGTGTTCAAAAGAAGGAAATAGAGTACACCTGGGCTTTACAAAGCAGTAGTACAGAAGTATAGAAAACTCAATTCCTATTTCACACATAAGTGATGATCTAGAAGCTTTTGATTCTCTTGAAAACGTTTTTAATAAGCTCTCTTTCTTAGGTTTTTTTAAAAGATCGTAAAACATTCTTTATATAGGCTCAAGGAAGTGGTTAAAAATGTTAGATCATAAATCAAAAGTAATTGGAAACATTTAAAAACAGTTTGGAACTCTTAACATAAATCTGTTAGAAAAACATATTTATGATTGAGCTTTATCATATCACAACACACATTATAATGTTTATTATCATCAAAACATATAGAGGCTCAATCATGAGTTCGTTTGTTGGGTATTGGTTCGTCCACAAACTTAACAATCTCTTCATTTTTTATGATAACAAAAACATAAAGTCAAGTAAACAATCTTTTAGTAGTATCGAAATATATATATTAATATATCTACAAGCGGACTTGAGAAAATAGAAGCACAAGAGTCTTTTATTAATGTTCTTTACAATTTTTTAGAATATTTAAACAATATTTTAAACTTTCTTTCCCACAGTTTTGAAAATTTTCTCCTCTAAGTTACTTCTTTCTTTTAGTTTATCTGTCTTTTTCTCTTTATCTTCCACTTCACCCATTATACCTTTAATTTCTCCACCATTTTGCAATTATCAAAAAAAAAGTTAGGGATGGATAAGTCTGGTCCAGGGCCAGTTGTCTCTAACTTGAAGATTTTGAATACTCATACAAGAAATGAAGACGTTGTAGTTTGAGGAGGATTCTTTTTATCGTTATAAAGTTTTCTCTCAAGTTAAGGGAAAACAAGTTTTGAGATTACATAAGAGGAATAAAACCTTGTATTTTGTATTTTATACATTGAATAATGACCATAACTCATTTAGGTAAGGTTGGAGTTTTAAAAAGATAGAAAACATTGTAGGTCAAAAATCAATCCTATACAAGATTTTGTAGTTTAAGCTCGGTTTAACCACCCAAAAAATTAAACAAGTTTTTTTAGATTTAAGGGAAGAGTTCACATGATATGAGTTCATGAATTAATTGTGAATTGATTTAAATAAGTGCATGCATCACAAAGTTCATGAATTCATTTTGTTAGATATTGGTTCGTCTACAGACTTAACAATATCTCCCTTTTTTATGATGACAAAAACTATAAGTCAAGTAAACAATATTTGATTAAGTAGTATGAGAATGTATATCAATATATGCACAATCAGATTTGAGAAAATAGAAGCACATAAGTCTTTTTTATTAATGTTCTTTACAATTTATCAAAATATTTATACAACATTTTAAACTTTCTTTTTCACATTTTTGAAAAGTTTCTCCTCTAAGTTACTTCTTTCTAAGTTACTTCTTTCAATTTATCTTTCTGTTTATCTTTCTGTTCTCTTCATCTTCCAACTCACCCTTTATGCCTTTAATTTCTCCCCCTTTTTGGCATTATCAAAAGTAAGTTAGGAATGGATGAGTCTGGTTCAAGATCAGTTGTCTCTAACTTGAAGATTTTGAATACACAGACAATAAATGAAGACGTTGTAGTTTGAGGAGGATTCCTTTTATCGTTATAAAGCTTTCTCTCAAGTTAAGGGAAAACAAGTTTTGAGATAAGAGCAATAAAACCATGTGTTTTTTTTTTATTTAGTGAATAATGACCATTACTCATTTGGGTAAGGTTGGAGTTTTAAAAAGATAGAAAACATTGTAACTTAAGAATTAATCTCATACAAGATTTTGCATTTTAAGCTCAGTTCAACCATCCAAAAATTTAAATGAGTTTTCCTAGAGCTAAAAGAAGAGTTCACGTGATAAGTATGAGTTTATGCATTAATTGTGAACTGATTTAAACAAGTGTATGTTGGGTATTGGTTTGTCTACAGACTTAGCAATCTCTTCCTTTTTTATGATGGCAAAAACTATAAGTAAAGTAAATAATCTTTTAGTAGTATCAAAATGTATATCAATATATGTGCAAGAGGATTTGAGAAAATAGAAGCACAAGAGTCTTTTATTAATGTTCTTTACAATTTTTGTAGAATATTTATACAACATTTTAAACTTTTTTTCCCACAGTTTTGAAAAGTTTCTCATATAGGTTACTTCTTTCTAGGTTATTTCTTTCTTTTTTCTTTCAGTTTATCATTCTTTTTCTCTTCATCTTCCAATTCACCCATTATACTTTTAATTTCTCCCTTTTTTTTGGCATTATCAAAAGTAAGTTAGGGATGGATGAGTCTGGTTCATGATCAGTTGTCTCGAAATTGAAAATTTTGAATACTTGAACAAGAAATGAAGACAATGTAGTTTGAGGAGGATTCCTTTTAATTTTATAAAGTTTTCTCTCAAGTGAAGGGAAAACAAGTTTTCAGATTACATAAGAGGAATAAAACCTTGTGTTTTGGGTTTTATAAAGTGAATAATGACCATAACTCGTTTGGGTAAGTTTGGAGTTATAAAAACATACAAAATATTGTAGCTCAAGAATTAACCCCATATAAGATTTTACAGTTTAACCTCGGTTCAATCAACCAAAAATTTAAACGCGTTTTTCTAGTTTTAAGAGAAGAGTTCATGTGATAGTATAAGTTCATGAATTAATTGTGAACTGATTTAAACAAGTCTATGCATCACAAAGTTCATGAGTTTTTTTATTGGGTATTGGTTCGTCACTAGACATATCTCTGCCTTTTTGATGATGACAAAAACTATAGGTCAAGTAAACAATCTTTTAGTAGTATGAGAATGTATATCAATATATGCTCAAGGGAATTTGAGAAAATAGAAGCACAAAAGTCTATTATTAATGTTCTTTACAATTTTTCAAAATATTTATACAACATTTTAAACTTTCTTTCCCACAATTTTGAAAAGTTTCTCCTCTAAGTTACTTCTTTCTTTTTTTCTTTTGGTTTATCTTTCTTTTTCTCTTCATCTTCCAACTCACCCATTATACCTCTAATTTGTCCCCCTTTTTTGGCATTATCAAAAGTAAGTTAGGGATGGATGAGTCTGGTTCAAGATCAGTTCTCTCTAACTTGAAGATTTTGAATACTAAAAAAAAATGAAGACATTGTAGTTTGAGGAGGATTCCTTTTAATTTTATAAAGGTTTCTCTCAAGTTAAGGGAAAACAAGTTTTTAGATTACATAAGAGGAATGTGTTTGTATTTTATACATTGAATAATGACCATAACTTATTTGGGTAAGGTTGGAGTTTTAAAAAGATAGAAAACATTGTAGCTCAAGACTTAATCTCATACAAGATTTTTCAGTTTAAGCTCGGTTCAACAACTGAGAAATTTAAACGAGTTGTTCTAGATTTAAAAAAAGAGTTCACGTAATATGTATGAGTTCATGAATTAATTGTGAACTGATTTAAACAAGTGTATGCATCACAGAGTTCATGAGTTCGTCAGTTAGGTATTGGTTTGTCTACAGACCTAATAATCTCTGTCTTTTTTATGATGACCAAAACTATAAGTCAAATAAATAATCTTTTAGTATTATGAGAATGTATATCAATATATCTGCAACTGGATTTGATAAAATAGAAGCACAAGAGTCTTTTATTAATGTTCTTTACAATTTTTCAGAATATTTATACTACATTGAAAATTTTCTTTCCCACAATTATGCAAAGTTTCTCCTCTAAGTTACTTCTTTCCAAGGTACTTCTTTCTTTTAGTTTATCTTTCTTTTTCTCTTCATCTTCCAACTCACCCATTATACCTTTAATTTCTCCCCCTTTTTGCCATTATAAAAAATAAGGTAGGGATGGATTATTCTGGCTTAGGATTAGTTGTCTCTAACTTGAAGATTTTGAATACTCAAACAAGAAATGAAGACGTTGTAGTTATAAGAGGATTCCTTTTAATTTTATAAAGCTTTCTCTCAAGTTAAGGTAAAACAAGTTTTCAGATTACACAATAGGAATAAAACCTTGTGTTTTTTTCTTTTATACAATGAATAATGACCATAACTCGTTTGGGTAAGGTTGGAGTTGTAAAAAGCTAGAAAACATTGTAGCTCAAGAATTAATCCCGTACAAGATTTTGCAGTTTAATCTTGGTTCAACCACCAATAAATTTAAACAAGGTTTTCTAGATTTAAAAGAAGAGTTCACGTGATAAGTATGAGTTCATGAATTAATTGTGAATTGATTTAAACAAGCGTATGCATCACAAAGTTCATGAGTTCGTATGTTAGGTATTGGTTTGTCTACAGACTTAACAATCACTCCATTTTTTATGATGACAAAAACTGTAAGTAAAGTAAACAATCTTTTAGTAGTACGAGAATGTATATCAATATATGCACAAAAGGATTTGATAAAATAGAAGCACAAGAGTCTTTTATTAATGTTCTTTACAATTTTTTAAAGTATTTGTACAACATTTTAATTTTTCTTTCTAACATTTTTGAAAAGTTTCTCCTTTAAGTTACTTCTTTCCAAGTTACTTCTTTCTTTCTTTTATCTTTCTTTTTCTCTTCATCTTCCAATTCACCCTTTATACCTTTAATTTCTCCCTATTTTTTTTATCAAAAATAAGTTAGGGATGGATGAATCTGGTTCTGGGTTAGTGATGACTATTTTACGTCAAGTATACCATGTCATAAGTAATAAATTTTCCCTAAGGATGGATATAGAACTCACAAGGAACGGTTAAATTCTGAAGTATAATATTCACTAAATATAAGAAAATATGTAAAAGAAGTTTGTTGGAAAGGTTGTTTGTATGGTGAATTTGCGAGAAATTACATAAAGCAAAGTAAAAGATTTGTATGAGTCAATTGGGAAATTTGGGATTGAGGTTCATCATTCTCACTCATTTGTATTTTTTTAAAAGAATATAATATTCAATCTTGATTGATATTGATACACATATAAAAATCATTCATATTGATTCCTCGCATACAAAATTATTAAGAGAGTGTCTTAAATATCGATTCCTCGCATATTTATAAACCCTAAACTTATTATCATTAAGAACAAATGTTATAAATCAATTAACATTTCAATTATATTCCTAGCATTCAAATCTATTAAGCATTATCATTTAGGTCAGATGCTTAGAATTACTTTCTAGTAAAATCTAAGGATCAAAATCATTAATAATTCAAGATTTGAGAATAAAATGATAATACCAATCATCAATAAAAAAATTGAATATTATAGATAAATATCACCTCAATACATAAGAGTTTGAACAAATTACTCCCAATTTCAAAGGGAAGAATTAGCCACTTCTTTTGACCATTACAAGCATGGAAAACAAGAAAAGAAGATCCATTATGTTTTTGCTTAACGGTTGCCTCCTCTAAGATATTTTTTATCTTTCTCTATTCTCCCAATGATGTCTAGGGATATGCCTCACACCTTCTATTTTAGGAATGAGCGAGCCTTGGGCGGCTGGAGTGATCTTGCTTGGCGAGTTTTGGGTGACATTTCAATGTTCCAACTTTCTCTTTTTATCTTGTCCATTCTTTTTTAGCCTTTTCATATCCATTTTCCTAGAATCCTGAAATTAACACAAATTTGGGAATGAATCGTTCTCTCATTCATCTTATAATCACAAAATATGTTAAAAGGTTTAAATTTATAAATCGTTCTCTCATTCATTTCATAAGTGTCTATCTTTTTTTCTCAACCAGACATCGCGCACCAATGTTTGGTAATGGAAGGGGGGCCACATGAGATGGGCCCCAGACGCTCCTACCAGGGGATTGGTTAGTCAGTGAGATTGCTATCCTTAGAACGATGTTGGAGATCGATATCGGACCTTGTCGATAGAGGGAGAAGATCGGACCTCGACCATCCGGACGTAGTAGGGGGGCCACGTAAGGTGGACCCAAGAGTTTTGTTAAGATAACAGTTAAAGACAAGAGATATGTGGGAAGCCTAAGTCATGAGGGATCCATGCACGTGGTGTGTATGACGCATAAAGGCGCAACACGTGTGGATAATCCACGGAGGCGTTAAGGCCCATTACGGTTAGGATTTCCAGGGAAAGCTGCATGCATGGCACGTGAATACTTAGGGCACCCACGAAGCAGATGGCGCTAGAGATTAGGTACACAAGTTGGTACCCAAGCGACCACTTTGTCATTCGTTGCACTCCAGTTAAGGGAAGTTCATGCGCCAGATACACAAAGATTCTATGAATAGCAACGCAAGGACATTCTCCAAGGAACCCTAGTCAAGGGTAACAACGCAAAGGTAAACCCTAGTTTCAGCCTATATAAAGGGTGTCAAAACCCTAGTAAGGTACGCAGTTTCTAAGGCTGAAGCTAAAATACACACTTGGTGTGTCTTTGCACTAATACTGACTTGAGCGTCGGAGTGCAAACGGTCGCTAGGGCGCCCCTTTGTCTTTGTAGGTGAGAGGTTTCTTGATCAAGAAGGCACGATTCTCAGGCAAGATCGAAGGGCCAAAGTAGTTGTTGGAGTCAACCGGCGAGGTAAGTCAACCGGCAGGAACATTTGGCGCCTACCGTGGGGCCCGATAAATCAAGGTCCCACTCGCAAACACGTTAGGAGTCTTTACCAAAAATATGAGGAGTACGAGGCAAGCAACTGCTGGATCGGTAGGAATTGTGCCCCGCGGAGGGGACAACGTTACCACATAGCAAATCTTGGACACGATGCGTGCACTCTAAGCAGAAGTGGTAGCGTCACGGGCGAACAACGCAGAACTACGCAGAGGCAATGAACAACTACGTAGGGATTTGCAAAAGGTAGGGGAGCGCGCGGCGGATGAACGTGCCCCACCGGTACCACTTAGGGCACGTCCCATGCCGTTCTCACGAGCGATCATGAATGCAGTGTTACCAACAACATCTCTGGGCCCAAAAGTCTCCTTCACAGGAGTAAAGGACCCAGAGGCCCATCTCACGACGTTCCACACCCAGATGATGCTCACAGGAGGATCTGACGTCGTGTACTGCAAGATGCTTATGAGCACACTGTTAGGCGCGGTGTTAGAGTGGTTCATTAGCCTTCCCGAAGGACACATCACCAACTTCGACCAGTTTGCAATACTGTTTAGGGAACAATACCTTGTGAAAAAGGCCCCCACCAGACTTTCTTATGACGTTTTTTACGTCAAAAAGTACCAGGGGGAGTCCCTGAAGGACTACCTGAACAGGTTCGGGGTCCAAGTGGTGAGATTGAAGCCCACTGATGAGGCCATGATAGTACATGTCTTTGTCAAGGGAATGCTGTCAGGATCTTTCAATGAGTCACTGCTAAGGTTCTACCCGAAGACATTCACACAGATTAGATGTCGTGCGCTAGCACACATCGCCGCAGATGATCGAGTGACGCAGATAAAAGGTCGTGTCGGTCCTGCCCGACCTCGAGCGGCAGGACAACCTCCACCTATGAGGGTGCACGAGGCAACCACGGAGAAAAAGGGGGCAGGAAAGCCCTACGAGCGGACCTAGACGGGAACGCGTGCGCGAAGAGACCCACTCCCGAAGCATAACTTTCGAGTGGAGCTCAAGGAATTGATCGCTATTCTGAACATAGCGACGAAATTGAAGGTACCCCGCAAAGACCGACAGGAGGATGGGGCAATGGGCACCACATACGCAATTGCGCTTGGTGTGAGTTTCACCAAGCAAATAGGCACTACAAACGCAATTGCCTGTCCCTGGCACACCAACTAGATGAGTTGGTGAAAAGCGGTTTCTTAAAGGATTATCTTCAAGAGCAGCAGAACGACCAGGCGTTGGTGACCGCAGAGGCAGATCAGGGGCACGAGGTGCCTGTCCACGGGGAGGTAAACACCGTCTCAGGAGGATTCTTAGGGGGAATGCACTGCCTCCCAGCGAAAGAAGTACGCGCGAGACGTGCTGGCGGTGGAGGTACAACAAGTAGACCAGATCCCCGATGTCGACCTCGTCTTCAAAAAGGCCTACCTCCAGGATGTCGTGCCTCATGATAATGACCTGGTGGTAATTTCGCTGGTCACAGCAGGAAGGAGGGTGCACCGCGTCCTAGTGGACCAAGGAAGTTCAGCCGACGTGATGTTCTTAACGACCTTCAACCAGTTGCAGCTGTCCCCGGACCAGTTAAGGCCCTACACCAGATGTTTGTATGGTTTTGTCGGGGACCAGGTGGAGGTTCGTAGGCACATCGAGCTAAGGACGACGTTCACGGATGACGCAACTTCACGCACTACGAACATCAGGTACCTTGTTGTTAATGCTTCATCGGCCTATAATATATTGTTAGGAAGACCAGCTTTAAACAGGTTAGGAGCAGTTCCCTCCACGAGGCATATGAAGATGAAATTGCCTTCCCTTGAGGGGGCAGTGATCACCATCAAATCTGACCAGAAGGAAGCAAAGAGGTGCTATAAAAACAGCCTCAAAACGAAGAAATGGGTGTTTTCTGTCACTACCAGACCCACAAGAGAAGACAGAGTGACCCGCGTAGAGATCGCCCGAGAAAACCGGCCTGATCCCGCAGGAGGTGTGGTGGAGAGAGAGATTGGTGGGAAGACGTTCAAACTTGGGCGGTCCTTGAGTCAGGAGTCGCAGGATCAGGTTGCTGAGGTCATAGCACGACACCTTGACGCGTTCGCGTGGACTGCTATTGACATGCCCGGTATAGACCCTGACTTCTTGTGTCATCGACTCACCATGGACCTCAGGTCCGACCTATCCGCAAGAGAAGGCAAAAATTCAACAAAGAAAAGCGTCAGGTCATACAAGAAGAGATGGAGAAGCTACTGAAGGTTGGCCACATCAGGAAAATCCAGTACCCCAAATGGCTAGCTAACATGGTATTAGTAAAGAAGGCCAACGGGAAATGGAGGATGTGTGTCGACTTCACCGACCTCAACAAAGCCTGCCCGAAGGATTCCTACCCGCTGCCCAGTATTGATGCTTTGGTGGATAGCGCCTCCGGATGCAGACTACTCAGCTTCCTGGATGTCTTTTATGGTTACAACCAGATCATGATGCACCCGAGGGATGAATGCAAGACCGCGATTATGACAGAGATGTCTTGCTATTGCTATAAGGCCATGCCCCTTTGGGTTTAAAAACGCGGGGGCCACCTACCAACGACTGATGGACAGAGTGCTAGCACCCATGTTAGGGCGGAATGTCCAAGCATACGTGGATGATATGGTGGTCACATCCCAACAGAAGGAGCAACACGTAGCTGACCTGGAGGAGCTATTCACCACGATAGCTGTACCAACCAGTCCTCGGGCGTTGTTAACCACTAGCGGTGAAGGGGCCATGAAAGTTGGGTCCCACGAGCGGCGTGGGTTCTCACGAGGCACTTGCGCCAAGGTACCGAAGGGTGGTCAGACTTCGGCCGCTAGGATGTACCGACGTGTCACTAGGTAGTGTAGAGAGGTTGAACATCAGTGACTTGAACAACAAAGCTGGGCCACGAGAGGTGGATCCCAGACCACACACCAGTTAGCAGTTAGGGAGAAGCCTGGGTCACGAGAGTCCATGCGTGTGGTGTGGATGACGCGTTCAGGCATAACACAAGCAAAGAGCCACTGGAAGAGATACGACCTGTAAGGGTCACGTTCCAGGGGTGGGTTGCATGCATGGTACGTGAACAGCTAGGGCGCTCCCAGGACGGATGACCCCAGAGATCAGGTGCACGAGGTGGCATCCAGGTGGTCACCCCGTTAGAGGTTGCACTCCATTTAGGGAACCCCACACGCTAGGTTATCCTAAGAGTGGGTAACAGTAGCGTTGGGGCCCACCCCCTCAGGAAGCCTATTTTGGGTAACAGAAACAGTGGAAACCTAGGCTATATAAAGGGAAGTAACAAACTTAGTAAGGTATGCTATTCATTTGTGCCGCTTAACACACACAGTTTACACAGAGCTTTTACGCTTAACAATTTTGGTGTTTCCTAGCCCTAAGATTGACTTGAGCGTCAGAGTGCAAACGGTCTCTAGGGCGCCCTTTGTCTTTGTGTTTTCAGGCATTCAATCAAAGGGAAAGCACGTGTGAGCGCAGGGATTCTGGGCGTAAGAGTGGCGTAGACGCACGAAGACGTTTTTGGTCAACCGGCAGGAACAATAGCAAAGTACAGGTTGAAGCTAAACCCAGAGAAGTGTGTATTCGAGGTTGAGGGAGGCAAATCCTGAGAAGTGCGCTGCGATAATAGGCATGAGGAGTCTGATCTCAGTCAAAGAGGTGTTGTAGTTGACAGGGCACATGGTCGCCCTGTCCAGATTCGTATCGGCAGGAGGAGACAAGGGACACCCTGATATGATTCCAATAGCAAGATATAGATGATTCTTTGACATTTTATGGAATCAACTTGAGCTGGAACTTTGACATTTTGGAAAAAGACCTCTTAAATGGTGAAACCCATTAGGAGGTATGAAAAAATCATCCCTAACATTTTTTAACCAAGTTGGTGTTGAAATAGGAACCTTGGTTAATGAAAAAGATAAAGAAGAAGAAGACCTTGGAGGTTCCATTTGAGGCATAGCACGAGTCAACATGATGGATTTAGTGGATAATGTAGTGTGACTCGGTTTAGTACTTACTTCTTTTTCTTTCTCATTTTCTCTTTTAGTTTTCATTTTTATTTGGTCCTCATGAACCTCTTTGGGAGAGAGAGGTTTTAAGATAACCTTGTGCCCTTGGAAGGAAAAAGACATTGTATTGGATAGGCCATCATGTAAAACATGTCTATCAAATTGCCAAGGCCTTCCTAAAAGAAGATGAGTTGCTTCCATGGGTACAACATCACATAAAATCT
>Ga0123342_1004969_pt1 | contig 19788 bp, 6 predicted proteins | sample Turbeawhitnodule_FD_89960 | JGI IMG/M metagenome (GOLD analysis project Ga0123342, IMG submission 89960) | Root nodule microbial communities of legume samples collected from Mexico - Turtle bean Mexico white nodule | ecosystem: Host-associated > Plants > Roots > Nodule | place: Mexico: Nepantla... | reverse complement strand
TGCATTATCAATGAAAGTTTGACTTACCAATATGTTGTCGTCCGGTTTCAAAGACGTTCTAATATGCGTCTTATGTTCATCATATCGAAGGGGCATAGGACAAAGGTCCTCGCCTAGCTCCATTCGGGCTTCGTCAAGCCGAGGGTCTAAGTCAACGAGTGCGACCATGTGTTCTCCAGTTCTTTTGTCATGGGAATGTCTCTCGGTCGATTCCCTATATGCGAATGATTGCCCCCTCCTTTCACGAGACCGACCGTGTGGTGAGGCTCGATATAAGTGTCTGGTAGACTCAACCTTTAAACTTGCGACATAACATTCACGAGCGATTTTTTGATCCACATGGATTGTAACAATGCCGTCAGTCGTTGACAGAAACTTCATCGCTAGGTGAGGGGTGGACATTGTCGCCTTTAGACGATTTATGGATGGTCATCCAAGCAGTATATTATTGGAGGTATTTGCGTTAACGAATAAATATATGATTTTTGTAGTTCTACTAACACCCCTCTTCTCCAAACGTAGTGTATAGGTCGATGAAACCTCTGGTATCTAGTCGCTTGCCTTAGAATCCAACAATTTTTTCATCATAAGATTGAATTTTTGTTTCGGGAATTCTCATTTTCCTGAAAGTCTTCCAATAAAGGATGTCCACCGACCTGCCCTGATCCACCAAGACCTTAGTAATTGCAAACTTATCTATTTCCACGATAATCACCATGGGATCGTCTTACGATGGGTTTATTGCAGTGAAGTTGTCGTTGGTAAAAGTGATTGAGGGCATCCTCGGTCGATTTCGGATGGAGGTGGAATGAGCTGACTGAATAGCCCGAAGATGTTTCTTCTAGCTAAGTTAGAACATCCACCTCCAAAACACCTCTAGCTATTGTATTGACTTCTTGTCCGGGAATGCCGAATGACACCGGCCCGACAATAGTATTAATAACCTCTTGGACCTTACGTCTGGTTCGGTTACTCCTCTCAGGACTTTCACTTCGTGGTCGAGTCCTTCTTACTGGGCTTTCGCTTTGTCTTTGTCTCATCGGATGCTGGTTGTCATTACGTCGACGTGAATCCCCTCACCGTGGTCGATCGTAGTATTCTCTTTGTCCTCTAGGTGGGTACTGATCCCTTTATGGAGATCGGTATGAGCTGGTGTCAGTCTTAATGAATTTGTGGAAATGGCCAACTTGGATAAGTTCTTCTATTTTATCTTTCAATGTTTGGAAGCCTTCGGTCGTGTGGCCATAATTGCGATGATATTGGCAGTGTTTAGATGTATCCGCGTTCCTTGAAGTCTGTGATTGCTTTAAGGTCGGGATTAACTCGGCTTGCAATGCCTTGTCCAAAGCTCTTCCCCTTGGAATAGTCAATGGTGTGTAACTAAGAAATCGAGGACCCCGATTTTCTCTGAAACGGTCAGACCAACCCAATACAGGTCGGTTGACCTTGCCCTTGTCCTTTTCTTTCCCTTATCGACACCTTCAGATTGACGACTCCTATGATAGTCGATGTGTTCTTCTATCTGTATAAATTTGGTTGCATGGTTCCTCAATTCATGATGTTTTTAGTCGATCTCTTGATTAAGCTTTCGGTGAATCGGCCTGATCGGATTTCCCAGACAAGATGATGCATGGCTATCTCCAGCATCAAGTTTCTGATACCCATGCAAACTTTGTTGAATCTGTGTATAAATGCTCACAAGGATTCTCCTTTTTCTTGTTTCACGTTAAGGAGAGACATGGATGAGCTGTGACATGGTCAGCTTGTTGCATATTGTATGATGAACTTTGTTGTCAGAACTTTAAAGTTTCCCACAAAGTTAGGAGGGAGTCCAGTGAACCAACCGAGCGGTCCCTCTTGGAGGGAGGCGGGGAAGACCTTACACCATATTTCCTTGTTGGTTGTGTAAAGAGTCATTTGTGTCTTGAAGACATTTAGGTCCTTGTTTGGATCGGTGGAACCATCATAGAGTTTGATAATTAATCCTTTCCACTTGGGAGGGAGTGGTGTATCAATTATCTTGTCTGTGAATGAATGTCCTCTCAGGTTCCCCTCGTCGTTCGGGGGAGGAGTATTTCTTGAACTTTGGTGAGTTTGATGAGTGGGATTAATTTGATGAGTTTGATGGGTTTGATGCGTTGGTGGTGGTGCTCGGGATTGTTCTTCCCGTTCACGCCCATCAAGACGCTGCTCTAGGTTTTTATTTTGCTCCTTCAAAAGGGACATCTCCTCCTCATGTTGACGTTGATCCTCTTCATTCCATAACTGGTCTGCGATGCCTTTTTGTCGTAACTACTCCATTTGTGCCTGGAGAACCTGGATCATAGTTATCTGCTCATTCACCATGTGGTCGTTGTTAGCATTATTCCTTGTTGACACCATCATTGTCGGTTGTGGCTTGTTACTAAAAATTGAATACTACCTCAGCCCCACGGTGGGCACCAATTGTACCTGTATAGGCTGAGGGGTCCATATAGTACCTTTGACTGAACGTTCAATTGTTGACGTGTCGGTGATCTCTTAATTACTTCAAGTCTCCTTCTTCAAATGTTGATGCTCGGTTGGTCGGGGGGTTACATGCACAAGGTACTCTGGCAAACAAGTAAGTGTTATGGTTTGAGTGTGTTTAAGTTAAAAATGAGAAAAATGTACCTTACTACTTCATAGAGGACTCTATTTATAGTATTGGCTTATGGGCCTTGACCTTGATGGGTCGACATCAGTTATTAACTGATATGCATAGTAGTTCATTGATACTAGGAATGTGTGTGTATCTTTTAGTTAATAAGTTATTCTCGCATATTTCGGGATGTACATTGACTCATTCAACGCTACTTGTAACCATTGCTACTTATTGTATTTCCTATGTTTTTTTACTTGGGCAGTTGGTCATTGAGACCAAGACTGACTCGTCTGGTACCGACCAGTACAAATTATGATATATCACAAAAGTATTTTTATATAGTGCAAATTTATTCTCTTTATCTTAATGGGATCTAAACTACCACACAAATTATGTGAAACTTATAAAGTAAACACACTTTTATTCTATTGTATTAATCAGTGCTATAATCTGACTTTGACTAGCAAAAGGAACCAAACAATTTGTGTAGTTGATTAATGCAATTCCCCCATCCCAAAAATCACTTATTGTGTTTTTCCTCTTTTCAAAGGTTTTCTAAAGCTTTAACCTATACTTTTTAATATACTTTATGTATAATTAATTCTTACTATCCAAATATTTGTGACTATAGTTTCTTTGATAAAAATACTGCTATAAACATATGAAAATAACTTTCGTAAATTGCATGACATCATAAGTCTCTTACACATCATTTGTCGTTGTGAGATCTCCAACACACTTTTCTTATATTGAGACCTATCAATTCGTATGTGAGAGTGAGACTATATATTTATCGATAGTCTAATAATAAGCCCAAAAAGCTTTTATTAAATATGTTATAAATGACTTTAATACTATATTAAAAATTGAACTTTAAGTTTAACTTAACCTTATAAAACTAACTAATAAAGTAAGGTTTACATCTACTTTATATACTATAAAATGTCTCTATTTCTAATTGTGAGATATCTAACAAAGTTCTAAGCTTTTAAGAACATGAAAAAGGAAGGTCAACAAACAAATAAGATATAAATTTCTAACCTTACCTTTATATCTTACAAAACTCTATTTCACAAGTTTAAGTAAAATCGGTAAGAACACATTTCAAAACTAAAAAATCATTTAATCCAAGAAATTTACATTTTCTTTACCAATTTGTAAAATAAAAATATTTTATGTACAATTTAACATTTGTTTGACAAATGGTAACAAACTTATATAATTTCGGTATAAAAGGTATCAACTCAAACAAATATACCTACATTCTATGTAAATAGTATTTAACATCTAATCCTCATTCCACACTAATCCCAATTTTAGCATAAAAAGTTATATAAAAGAGTCTTTAATAACATCTATTTAAGATACTCACTTGGGTATCTTATTTTTTTATTAAAACGATTTAATGTAGATGTATTTCAACATATTATAAATCTTAAGATTCCACATAAAAGCACTAGAACATAATTGCCCTAAGCACTTGTTAATGAAGTGGCTTTCGATTGTTGAACAGAAGAATGAAAGAAAAGTAATTGTTTTTATCCCAATTGAATATATACCAAGGACTTACCAATTCAGTAGAGGAAAACTAAATTCGATTTCATCTTCATTACATTGTGTGAAGAAATGGACAAAAACAACGTATATGGACTGATTAATTTAATTGGAATGGAAGGTGAAGATTTAAAAAATATAAAATGTTTCTCCAAATTATCACAACTAATGTATTTCATTATTTGGAACCACGGGCAATTGGAATAAAAGGACAATTTGCATAAAATTATAACAGATGCATGGATAATTAATTAAATTGGAATATAACATATACTTCAAAGATTGAAATTAAACAAATAAAGAACATATGTATAAGTGTCACAATAATAAAAAATCATTTTATCCCATTTAGCGTTGTACAATCTATCCTATACTTAAACTTATATAATAATTAAAAAGATATAATAAAAATAAAATCATAAATAATTATGCATCATAATTCAACAATAAAATAAAAAATTATTTTTTTAGTGTCCACCAATGCTATTCATTCCAAATAATTAAAAAGATATCATATTCTTCTAGTCTGATACTATTTGTGTCTCGTTCTCAGTAAATATTTATTGTAGTTTTAAGATGAAAAATTTAAAATTATAAATCAATTTCATGTTATTTTAACATATATGTTCTAGTCATTTTATACATTGATCCAAATAAGCTATAATTTTATTTTTGTTTAACTTATAACCCAATGTTATAAAGTTAAAGAAACATAACTCCTACATTTCTTGCAAGAAGGTATTTTACGCTATTTTTATAAGCTCATTCAAATACAATATTCGTGGAATTTTATTTTTAAAATTTATTTCATTGAAATGACTTTGAACACGAGATATTTTTTAGGGATTCGACCCACATTTCTATTTGAACCAACATATTCATTAAATATATGTATATTTAACTCAATATTTTTAATTTAAAATTTTAGAAAAAAGAGAAGTTATAGAAAAAAAACTTTTTATTATTAAAGAAAGATTGGAAGTCATGTATTATAAGGACCTATTTTTTTCTTTCAATTCCAACGATACAATTTTAGAAACTTATGATTGGGTATTATGAATCACAATTAATGATGATTAATATTATTCTCACTTTTAGGATCTATGATTTAACATTTGGTCTAAAGTTAATTTTTTTATTGATATTTGGAAACTATTGTATTAGTTTTAGATAGTATACTAGTAACTATTATTTTAATTTGAAAAAAAAATATATAACAACTCTTTTATAATAATATAATTTGAATATTCTATTTTTATAATAAAATTGAAATAATTATATAAAAATAAAAATTGTGAAAATATCATTATTTTTCCACTTTAAATATTAAGAGATGGGTCAATAGAAGTGTAAGTTATTTTAAGGTGTCAAATGATTAGTACTTATTGTATCCACACGATCGAGCAAAATCTCGGTATCTGGTTCAGGTCGATCGACTTGACTAATAACAAAATTAATAAATGACTCAACATTAGTTAATCTGTTTTTATTAGGCTCATTAATGCAAATGATCCACGATAATTATATAAATAAGCACAAATCCCAAATAAGTACAAAATGAGGAGTGGTTCAATAGTTCTCTTGGTTCCAACTTCGTTCAAGAACACTTTACAATACAAATCATTCTAAACAATGTGTCTTAAAAAATCATTTATCCTTCTGAAAACATTCTATCATCCTCGTTTTTAGTTAGTTAGTTAATAATTTTGTCCCAAAGTATTTATATCATCTCCAATGCAAATATTATGTTATAAATTTTGATTTTATGTACATTACAAGAAATTATGATGGTAGAGTTCCCAAAAGAGTGACGCAAAGAGTAAAAGAGAGACACTACATGGGGCTAGTGTGGGCTTAGGGTCCCAATAGAAATGGAAGCTAATATTTTGGTGGCTATGCATTAGAGACGTCCTCCAATGGAACACAAATTTACAAGGTAGTGTTGTCTAAGCCTACGTAAAGAAAAAAATATATTATTTAACTATAGCGTAGGTTTGGGGGACACTAAAATAGATATAAAATTAAATAATTATTAAGAAATGGGTTTTAAGCCTAAGTCAACTTTATAAAATCGATTTATATACTGTGAAATGTTCTAATCTCTACTCTATGTGAGATCTCCAATACACACCTCTCACACCGAGGCTACCAACTCGTGCATGAGATTATATATTATGGGTGGTCCGATAACAGACCGATAGCAAGTGACTTGATAAACCCAACAAACAATCACTAAGATATGGTTGAAATGACTCTGATACGATTTTAAGAAGTGGATTTTAAACCTAACTTAACCTCATAAAACCAGCTTATAAAGTGAGGCTTGCACCCACTTATATACTATGAAATGTCATAATCTCTAGTCGACGTAGGATCTCCAACAATAATTAAACTTAGTGTCGTTGTTAGGAACACTATGTGAGAAAGAAAATGTGAGTAAATTGTCGTAATTGGGAACACTACCTGGGAAACAAATATTAGTGTCGCCTAAACCTATGCTAAATGTAATAAAATATAAACTTGCATCCACTTTGTGTCCATATTCTCGACACAGTATCATTCTACAACTTATTTTTTGATTGCATCTACTTTGTGTCCACATCTTAAACGTTAACTTATTATTATTTTAATAATTTTAACTTGCGTCCACTGTGTGTTTCCATTTTAGACTCAATATTATTTTGTCACTTAATTTTTGTCATTGCATCTACTTGTGTCCCATTCTAAATGCTAACTTATTATTATTATTTTAATAATTTTTAGTGTGAGATAAAAGTCTTCATTGTGGACACAATATTTGACATTTATTTTTGTGTTCAACTTGAGTTGACTTCACCCTTATTTATGGCTTCTTTTTTATACTCTCACCTTTTGTCGGTAACTAAAATGAATTTTTCTTGTAGTGTTAAATTTTGTTGTGTCCTGTTTCTTTCCATGAGATATTTTTACATTTTGTCTTCAATATAAAATTTCTATAAAATTCGCACTTTAATAAACAAAATCACATTTTAATTTTTCAAAACTTAAAAATATTTTCTTATTTATATGTTTTAAAACCTAATTTAAGGTTTAAAACCATAAGTTTCATACCAAATCAGTATCTCTTATAAAACCAAAATCCAAAACTTGTGAAGTATTTAAACCTTTTGCATTGAATTATATATAAAAAAATACTAAAAAAAGTACAAGAGAAGCCTTCCTAGCCTGTTCTTATCACAAGTGACAAAAAGTAATCTAGCAACAATCTTGCATCTCAAAAGACGTGTTCAACACAAAAGCAATTTGACAAATAATACTTTAAAAAAGAGAACATACTTTAAGCATAAACATATGTTTACGATCCTTAAACATTTAAAATGTTTTTAATAGGAAACAGCCAAACATAGTGATTTTACAGATTCAGATAAGTTCAATTGGAAATATAAAAGTGATACTAATTGAAGTTTATAAAGTCCATGTAGGCAACTTGCCTTCTTTATTTTATGTCGTATATTTCATAAACATATCATATGAAATGTTTTTTCTTAAAAAACATCATTCTTTAGTCATTTTAATGGAAGAAAATTTATGTTAAGTATGATGCAATATTTATAAATAATTATCAAAATAAATTATATTTCTATTATCTATATATGAACTAATAATTGTTTATATAGTATTTTTTCCTTTTTTATTTCACAAACATTTTTTTACCTGTATTATTTGCTGATTATTCTTAAAAATTGCTATATAGAAAATAAAGTTTGGCTAATTGATTTAAGGTTTAATTATTTATTTTAGTTCCATTATTTATTTATTTTATTCAATTTAATATAAATATTAATAAAAAAAATCAATCAAAGTTTCTCAATTTTTATAAATATAAAAATATTATTATTTTATTGACTTTTTTCTAATTAAAAGTAAAATAATATATTGATAATTTTAATTTATATGTACTCAATTTATAACCAATAATGGAAATTTGTAAATTAACCGTACTAATTTTAATAGATACAAAGTTCACATTGTTTGTTCCTAAAATTGGGAAACTCTATTCGTTTGTTTTAAATTAAGCAAATTTGATTAAATTTTTTTATCAGTAAAAAGACTAAATTAAACAAAAATAAATAAATAACGTTAATGAATAGAGATCCCACAGATCTTAGAAACTAAACATTAATTTATTATGAGTTGTAATAAAAATAAATTTAAAATATCAAATGTAAATAAACGTATATGCATATTTAAATTATTTAAAATTATAACTTGATTTTCATTGTAAAAAGCTAAACACTACTATAGTAGTAGTTGTTTTCACATCACATTCACTAAATAAGAAAAACAGCTAGTCCCAACAAACAAAAAAACACCAACTAAATAACATTTTAATTCATTTATTTTATTTTATAAATATAGTAAACTACAATACAATCATTAAATAGAAACCAATTTTAGTGACAAAAAATAATTAGTTACTATATTGACTAAATTAGATACCATTTTAGAAACTAAAACAAAATTGGTTTCTAAACTAGTTTCCATTATTATTAAATAGTTTTTAAATTAGTATCTAATCAACAACTAATGTTTTTGCTACCAAATTTAGAATCTAAATATTTGATAGTTAAAATCTGGTAACTAATTATATACAAATTTAGAAATTATTTAACAATAATATAAACTAATTTAGTAACCAAAATTTTTTTAGTTTTTAAAATGATCTCTAATTTAGTTAATATAGCAACTAATTATTTTTTTGTTTTTAAAATTGGTTTCTTTTTGATGATTTTCTTGTAGTGGTAGGTTCAATTCCATTTTGAATGCCAATTATTTTTGTTTAAACTAGAAATATCTCTTGTTCTTACTATGTTCTGAGATCTCGATTTTCGATTGAAATGTTGAAAAAAATACTTGTAAAAGGTCATCCAATAGATTAAGTTAATGCCCAATCTTGGATAGTTTAAAGTAATATATACTTAATAAATGCATATTTTGGTATGATATTGGTCAATCTTGGATAGTTTAAAGTAATATATACTTAATAAATACATATTTTGGTATGATATTGGTGAATCTATTTATAGGGATAAATTGGGTCTGTATCAACATGATTTTTATAATTATGACACTATCTACAATTTTATATCTAATTCCCTCTAATCTTGTTGTTAGGGGTGTTAGACTGAGATTTGGTCAATTTAATTGTTAGTGACCATCTCAACCCCTTGTGATAAAAAATATTATTATATTAATATTTTATATTATTAAAAGGAGTATTAAAGTAGATGAATTCTCTTACGAATATGATAGGAAAATATTCCTTGTCAAAAGCATAAAGTAACTTAATTTAGACACACCATTGAAAGCAATTGAGTTAGAAAGTTGATAGGGAGAAGTATAATTTAAAAATGTGAGATTTTTAATGGTTGATAGGGAGGGCTTTTTAGAACGTGAGTAAAGTAATTAATGATTATAATAAGTTTGTTAGTTGAAACGTGCATGAATGGAAAGGTGGGAACTTAGATGGAAGTTGTGTGGTGGTACTAATTGGAAAAATGATGTCCCATCCATCCATGGTGCTGTCTTTTTTCCTTTCTTGTGACCCTTAATAGTCAGCATTCCACTAGGACAACCAGGGAGAAAGTTGCTACAATATGCTCTCATCTACCCTATCACTTACCATTATTCAATTCTTTCCCCATTTGGCCTAGGCAACAACACCTCACTTTCATATATGAATCCACATCAACCCAATTTTTTGGCATGTGATTCAACCTCTTCCTTTCATTTTCAACTATTGCACCCCAAAACAAAACATCATAAAAACTTATCTATCTATCCATCTAATACCTGCAAACACTGCCATCTCATATATCATCATCTTCTCATACCATGTTTGGATACACTTAAGAAAACACAAGAAATTACATTTAACAAGTACAAAATTACAACTATTAACTTCATAAAATAACTTCTTAATTAAACATGGAAAATACTGAACACACTATTTTAACACTGTTTTAACCTTGCAATGACGATTTGGAAGTGAGTGATTCAACTTGAGCCTTCCCACATGTTCCATTTAGCCTTATGTAAAGTCTATATTCATCGTATGTCATTGGTGAGTACAAAGCTGGTCTCTCCTTTGTCACAAGCTCCTTGGCTGGTTGAATAAGTAAATCACTCCTTGGGTTATAGAACATGGCCAATGACACTCGATCTTGGTTTGAGTTCACAATCACTCTGTGTTCTACACTCTTGTAAGTTGCATTACTCAGCACCTGAAATTAAACATGCCATTGAACATTTATTAATAAGTAACAACTACCAATTCTTGATATTTAAATCTAATGAGTTTTTGTTTGGAAGTTTGATTATTTCCTCCGAATAATGTCAAAATACATGTGTAAGATATGACTAGATCCAAAGAGTAATCAAAGGTAAATTAGTCATGAAACAACAGCTTGACTGGTAAAAGGTTTGAACAATCCAGAGAGAATTAGGACCTGAATTTGGTCACCAATGTTGATGATGAAGGCATTTGGGACAGGCTTAACTGTGATCCATTCATCTCCTTTGCGTACTTGAAGACCAGAAACAAAATCATCTGGGAGGAGAATGGTCATGCCACCAGGGTCTGAATGAGGGGAGAGTCCTAAAGTGAGATCAGGTTGAGGGCACTTTGGATAGAAATTCACCCTTAGGCATGCACCAACCTCACTTTCACCCCCAAATGCATTAAGTAGAAAATCCTCTTTCAAACCAAGGTTTACAGATATAATTTGGAGTATCCTTCCTCCTAGCTTAACCACTCCCTCTCCATATTCAGCAATCACTTTCCTATCACCACAAAAACAGAATTAGTGGGGGTGAAATAAGGTATTGTTTTCATTATTTTCTTTCACCTCAGAAAGTGACAACAGAATGAATCATCAATATAAAGAGATTCAAGAAAATGGTCCTACATGTATTTATTATCAAACAAAGATATCAAACAACTTAACCAAGTATGTTTCTTGATTACATACTATTACCATACTTAGAAAACAAAAGAGTCCCAATTAATCCTGTCTAAAATTACACTATGCTGCTTCTCGTGAGCTAGCTCCAAAGAAGCAAACAATGTTATTGACATCTCTGTGCATGTATAAAAGAAGAAAAAAAAAGCACAATTGAATACAGTGGCTATTATTACAGTGTCCTTACAGATATTACTTTCAGAAGACTTATTTTATTGGTTCTTGGTAGTTGAGCTCGAATGATTTGGGTACTCAGTCTAATATTTTGTGGTGAAACATAAATTTGTGATGCAAAGATAAAGACAATTAAATGAATTATTTGGCACAGTATGTATTAAATGTGGAGTTATTTCTCAGATGAAGCCATTGGACCGAAATGGTAGCTAATTAGAGTTTGGTCCAGCCAATTTACACAGCACCCGTGAATCTTCAGTGTCTTTAATCGGTGCATTCAGATGCACACACAGTACCACGTTTTCCAACCATTATCTATTCGCATTTTTCAATGTTGAGATAGTTTTGCCACACGTTTTACATGCAAAAGGTCAAGTTTACTACGTGTTTACGCTTGAGAACGGTGTTCAACAATTTATTTCTAGACATTTTTGTGCAGTGTTTTTAAAATTTAAAATATAATATTTTAAAATTAATATATTTTGAGTTCACAGTAAAGAGATAACACAAATTGGATAGAGTCAAAATTCCCACAAAGCTGAACTTATCAAAAAAGCTTTTCTTGTATGAAAAAACAAAACTTTACTTCAAATTAATAAATACAAGTTCAATTTTCACTGGATAATTATTTTTAATAAAGTTAAATTCACTCGTGTCTAACACGGCTCTGTCCAACACTCTCCAAATTGACATGTACAAATATTATTTTTCACTAAACCACTTTTGTTTATGCCTACAAAGTAGTACCCTCTTTCCAACCTCCACGAGACCTTAATATTATGAAAACACCACCACTTTAATTAGTTGGGTACACCTTCATTTTAACAACTAACATTAAGCAAACATAAGTAGCCACGTCCCATCTTACCAAACAAACAACAACTTTATATCTTGAAAAAAAAAACACAAAAAAGACATGATAGCAATAAAATATAAATTCTTAATTTGAGTCTAGGGTGTTTGAACAAGCAACCTATCACTTGCTACCAATAAATTCCAGTCACTATGTCTGGGATAGTTTGGCAATGAGTTTTTTCTGGGTTATTTTTAAGTAGACATGATCTATTGTTTAAGAAAGAGAGAGAAGACAAACATGTAAAAAAAAGTATATATTCTAAATATAAGTACATCTTTAAAATCACTCGTACAACTTACATGTTTCAAAATAATTTCGGTGCTTATAATAAACAACTTAGATATTTTTTTTAATGTTGACATCTAAGTTATATCTAATTGACAAGGACCGCACCAACATTATAATGAAGTAAATTTATACTACATATCTTTTTTCAACACAAAGTATTTTGTTATTTTCTTTTTCTAGCCAAAAAAAGCTTGAAGCACAGAGATCCTACACATTTTAAGACTGTTCTTTATAATTTTACTTCTGACAAACAGAAACAGAAAGAGAAGTAAGTAACTTGAGATGAGAGAAATGAAGTTGAAAAGAGAGTTTTTCATTTCTTCCTTTTACTTGAAAGTGTGCATGATACTTTATCTAACATGCTAGAGGTAAACTGTGAGACAATTAAAGTGATCAAACAAATAAAAAGATTGAATGATATTTTGTTTTTCACACTAAAAAATCTCTGAGATAGATTATGTTATTATGAAAAGGAGAAAATTTGAATAGAGATAAGAGAAGCATACCTCAAGGATGGTGGACATGCAGGCCACTTAGCTTGGTTCCTAACAGAGGAAGGCATGTAATGAAGAAAGAAGTAGTCACTCCAATCTAAGGTGGCACCCTTCTGCACTCCCAAACGACTTCCATAGCCTTCATAGGTGGTGGGGGAGTTTGCATACTCCTCCTTCACCTCGAGTGGCTGGTTGAAGAACTCGCGCCACAGTTCCCTGACACTCTTCATCAACTCATGGCTAACTCCATGGTTCACCACGTGAAAGAAACCCCACTCACTACAAGCCTCTGCCATCTTCTTCAGCCCCTCTTTTCGAACACTCTCATTCTTGGAAAAGAGTTGTTCTAGATCAATGACAGGGATGTTAGCATACTGATGAGCAGATATGTGATCGTGAAGAGGCTCATGATGAGTTTGAGAAGATTGATGAGGAGTGAAAGAAAAAGTGTTGTTGGAGGGTCTTTGAGAGAGTGGCTTAATGTAGCGTGAGGGGATAGAGCTAAGGCCACTTTCAGCTAAGGCTTGGACTCGAACCACGGGTTCTGGCCATGCTTGGCAACTCAGCATGTTTTCAGAAACTAGGAAAGCACAAAAACAAAGACAGAGGTTGGAGAGAATATATGAACTAGTGAGTTCAAGTATGTGTTTTGCTTGTAGCTTATGTTGTAGTGTGGTTGAGAGCATCTAAGAGAACCCTATATATACAGATAAGAGCATGAGATTTCACCATATGTATAATTTCGGCGCCGTGAAGAAATTGAGTTGGCTTCTAATGTGGGTTCTGCCTCTTTATCTCACTCTCATGCCTTTCTGTCCATACACATATAAATTCTTTTATGTTATTATAAGGGTCGTGACCACGGACATACTAATCATATAATAATGATATAATCATATGTTGATAACTCAATTTTTTTTATGTAATTACAATATAATTTCTAATATTATTTAATTTTAAATTTATTTTATATATATATATATATATATTTCTAAATCTATCATCAAAATTATATAAAACTATAAAGATTTAGTATATTTTTTCAGTAAAATACATTTATTCCATATATTAATAAATTATTATTCTAATTATATATTTTTTTAATTTAAAATATTATTATATTATTATAATTGGGTGTGTAATTTTTATTTTTTTCTTTTATAAGTATAGTTCTATTTAATCATGATTGTTGTGTTTCAATTTAAGCAGTGTTTAAAAATTTAATTTTGAATTTATAATAAATTATTGGAGAAAAGAGTTTTGTTATTGATATGATATATAGTGGTCCTATGAATAAGACAACATAAATTTTTTTTTGGAGGTTCATTTTTCTATTGAAAATTTGATACCGCTTGTATGTGGAAAAACTGTGTACTAGAACTAGATTGCTAAACCCCAACCATACAGTGCCCAAAATACATATGATTTCTGAAAAACAAAAAATAAGAATATCTTTGGTTGATTAATCTTGTGTCTAACAACATATGGAAAACATGTTATATAACATGACGGCATTTAGTATAAAACATAGTATACAAGTTTTTTGTTCTGTATTATAACTAAAACTATTTTATACTTTTTAAGATACCGTGGAACTACACGCTTCTTATTCTAATTAAACATGGTGAAATGATGAAAACAAAGCATAAACAAATTATGGTATTATCTTAGTGTGTTGTCACCTAACTATTGTTAATAACAAAATTGATGACGTCCTAATAAGTCAAAAACTGTACTTTATACATGTTGATCGCAGTGGAATTTTTCATTTTCAACTCACAGATAAATTATTATTATTATTATTATTATTATTATTATTATTATTATTATTATTATTAATAATAATAATAAGGATAAGGATAACCTTTTATTGGTTTCAATAAATAGTTATCCATTTTAATTAAGTTTTAGTTATTATTATTATGATAAAAGACTGCAGTATGACCGTCAAAAAATGATTTGTAGTATTTTGCTAAAAGGGTTTCAATCATATTTTTAATAGGGAGAAAAAACTATTTTATATGTATTTGTCAAGATTAAAACTAACATTATATATATATACTAAAAATTCAAAATATAAACTATTATACAGACGAAATGAACAATTGATAATATATAATAGGTTTGATTTCAGAAACATAATTTAACAAAGTTACAGTAATGATATTTTTTATATTTTATTTTACTTTAAGACATTAATAGTCACGAAAGGTGTGAATTAAATAACAGGTGTTCTGAATGAATATATGATCTGGAGTTTAAATAAGAAATAGAAAAATGTGTTAAATATGCTGGGACACGAAGTTTACCTGTAATTTCAGTCTTATCAAGCTTATTTAGAATTGTCTTCCATAATAATATGAGACCTAACACCAAAGAAAGTCATGGAATTATGTTTGACAAAAATTGAAATTTTGATTATTTTTGCTTCCTCTATTTTTTTTTTCACGATTTAGTTATTGTATTTAAAAATTTCAGAATTTTGATTGAAGTTTTTTCAAAATTGTTGTTATTATTTGATAAATTGACAATGTGACAAGGGGTGTCCAATAATGTACTTGGGATTGTTTTGTCGACATAGGATAAATATGACAGAATTAACATGCCACCTCAAGTGTCTCCTTCATCACTTTTATCTATTTTTCTCTTCTCTTTTGCCCTCAGTTTTAACAATACTTATTTTTACAATTTTCATCAATAAAAATTTGGGATCACAGTGCATGGCTCTAGTAATGTTATATCCGATACTCTCATTAAAAATTGAAATAGATTATTCGGGTTACGAGGGAATGTTGGTAGAATGTGGAACTTAGTCAAAGAGATAGGTTTTATCATCATTGTAAATAACGCATATTATACTGATTCTAGAAGATATATTATATTGATTCTACTACCGATGTAGATTTTATTGTTGTAAATTGTCCATCACATATTACATTAGTTGTAAGAATTAATATAAAGTACCAAAATTTAATTAAAATAATTCAAAATAATAACAATCATAAGGGACATATTACACTGGTTATGGATCCATCATATTTATAAGGGCGGCTATTTCTGGTAGCTGCACTTGTATATGCTTCTGAATGAGGGTTGTTGAACCCTAAACCTATCATCATCACCACGTGACTCTTCCACACTTGAATTCGCGCAAGGCTCATCACTCTCTGTGTCTAGTACTATCACTTCCTTCCACTTCTCCACCATATACCTATACTTCACCAACACCGAACGCTTCGCCTTCTCGTACTTCATGATCAGAACATTCTCCATGATGTCGCCCCCACGAGTGCTAACTCTAGCAGCGAGTGGAAATTTTGTCAGCAGAGACTTATGTATTTTTTAAATCTTTTTTTAGGGGTTTGAACTAATATATTACACCAGTTGGATGGACCAACTGATGTAATATGTCTTTTTAAACATTTTTTTTAATTCTGAAAGAAATATTACATCGATTGGAAGGACGAATCGATGTAATATGTCTAGCTCCGCACATATGTTTTTTTTATACTTTTTTTTACTCTGAAAGACATATTGCACCAGCAGGAAGGACCAACTAGTGTAATATGTCATGCTCCCAACTATATTTTTAGTTAAACTTTTTTTCTACTCTAAAAATAACATTTTACACCGATTGGTCCTTCCAACCGGTATAATACGTGTCAAATATTTACAAAAATGTCATTGCATTTTTGTTTACACCGACTCTCAATTAACCGACCTAATATGTCATTGTAGAATGCGTTATTTGCACTAGTGTATATTTGATGGGGATGAGGAGGTTATTGTTAGTAGAATCCAATCTCTAAAGGATATGGATAATAAAATAAACTAACGAAAAAGGGAAAGGGAGTTTACATTGTTGAATCATGAGGATAATTAAGGTAAATATAACAGGAACAAGGGGAGACATTAAAAGAAAATACCTACAAAAATTAATAAAAAAAATAGGTATTGATCATATGCATAAAAGCTAGGAAGGGTTGTTCTTTGTTTTGCAGTCACAAAGGGGGTGGGAAGTCTCTACAAAATAAATGAAAGAATTATGGGAAAATGAAACAATGGGAAGGAAAGGCATAATGAGGTAGGAACGAAGCAAAATCTTAGTGTGAACCTGTAATAGAATGGTAGCCTTCACATATTGACTAGCATAAATGGATAATAAAGGAAAATGTTAGTAAGGATGGAAAGCACTTTGAGAAATAACATAAATCACTGTGAGGATTTATTTTTGGCTTTATCTAATTGCTGCAGATTGGAGGTAGTAATTTTCCCAAAGAAGGCCTACCTATCCAGTTTGAATGTGTTGTAGGGGTATATTATCTTAGATGATTCATTTTGTTATTTTGTTTTTTGAATATGGTTATGTGTGCCTAGTGGGATTTTTATCTATCAGGTGGAAATAGCCTGATTTTGAATTGTTAATGTATAAGGGTTGAGACACTCCTATTGTGTCACATTTTAATTCAATTTATCATTGCTGATAAAAAAACCAAAATCACAAAAATTAGTGATGAACATGTTTATGCTATGTATGACACTCGTGATGACTATTACACACAAGAAAAGCATGAAAAGAATATCCAAGATGTTTCTCCTTGACGAGTACCTCCTCTAATGTTTCTCACACCTCCTATTCTCCCAATTGGGTTACAAGTCACTTAATGGTGTTTTCCTCTCAAACTTACACACTAGGGTTGTGCCTCAAACCCCCTATTTAACCCAATTTTCATGGGCGCTTGAGTGAGCAAAACGACATCCAGCCCAACTTCACTGGTGTTATCTCACTCAAGCGAGATATAGATCACTTGAGCGGGCTCCCCCGATGATGACATGACTCTTTTGAACATTTGGGAAGCTTTGGTGAGTGTTGATGCATTCCAACTTTCTCTGTTTGGCTTTGTATATTTTCCTTTTGCCCAATCATCTTCATTCTTCCCTAAAATCCTGAAATTAACACAAAATTTGGGAATAAATCGTTCTTATTCAATTCCACATCACAAAAAATATGTAAAAAGTTATAAATTAATAAATTATGGGTTATTTTATACTTATTTCAGCAATTAATACTCATAAGTGTCTATATTTTAATATGAAATCTTACTGAAATTTGACACTTATCACCACCGCTCTGATACCATTAAATGTAACACCCAATAAATACATATATTTATTACAATAGAAATCCCTCAAGTTTATATACAAGCTTAGAGTTTTTCAAAACATTCATAATACATGATTAGGACTTATAGAAATACAAATATTTACAATATAAGTTTCAAAACAACATCCTAAAGCCTTCCAGACCCTTCGACTCCTGTATGGTCATTTGCTCGTGTAAATAGTATGGTCATTGTAGTTCACAACACAACAAGAAAAGAAAGGGTGACCTAGTGAAAATAAAATTTTATAATATACACAATTAAATCAAAAGAGAAAACCAAATTACATGATCAATTTCTCAATTATTCAATCTTCTTCAAATCCCAACATAAAACAATCACATTGATCTCACATGGATCTACACATCTAAGATATTTAACAAACATAATAACAATTGACGGCCTTCCAGAAGACCCGTATTAAGTAAATTACATTATCAATTTCTCAATTATTTAATCTTCTTCAAATCCCAACATAAAACAATCACATTGATCTCACATGGATCTACACATCTAAGATATTTAACAAACATAATAACAATTGACGGCCTTCCAGAAGACCCGTATTAAGTAAGTCTTACCAGAAACTAACACATGATCCAAAGATTACCAACGAATGGCCAAGAGAAAGGATTAGAGTAAGTTCAATACAACCCAAGTCGCGCATTTCATATGTCGGTGTGCATGAACTCCCACATCAGTTTCTCACCACTTGATATCTTAGTTTATGCGACTAAGATCACTAGTGAAGCTCAGAGATCTCTCTTACCATATAGACATCAATACTTAATATAAAAACAAACATCACTCCATACCTTATCCCAAATGTATGAATTCAATTTCATACCATTTTCATCATACAATATCATTTAAAACACGATCCACAACATTCAAAAGTCTATTTAACATTAAAAAAAACAACACTTAAATACTAAATCATCAAAATCTAATATTTCTACAAGTTTAAATAATATATAAACAAACAACACAATATATAAACACACAGCATCCCTGCAAGATAAATTATATATTGGGACCATGTTCCCTTCACATTCAGATCTTCTAGCCTAGGGTGTTATTAAAAAAAAGTTAGTTTCTCTTACCTTAATTGCTTGTTTTTCAAGCAACCTCTAGAATTTTATCCTTTTAGTTTTGATAAGCTTCAAGAATTTAGGGCTTAATGTAAGTTATCCAAATAGAACATAAATTCATTATATAGTAAAATAATTTGAGAGGATTACTCTTCTCAACTGACCCCACCAAGATTAATGACTAAATTCTAAGAAAAAACAGAGACAAAAGATCTTTAATGCAAAAATGAACTTACTTTTGAAAATCTGATCGGGTAGAAATGTTTCTTAACTCTTTAACTGTAATGTGGTGTGATCAGATTTTAAAATAGATGAAGATTTAGAGAAAAAAAATAAGAAAGAATGAAAAGAAGTTAGACGGATGGAAGAAAAAAAAAAAAAAAAAAAAAAACGGGGTCTTTATTTTTTTTTTTTTTTTTTTTAAAAAAATAAAAATTTAAAAAAAAATAATTTTTTAAATAAAATTTTTTTTTTAAAAAAAAATTTTAAAGGGTTTTTTGGATTGGTTATTTTATATTTAAAAATTTTTTTTTTGTTTTATATTT
>Ga0123342_1004967_pt1 | contig 19791 bp, 9 predicted proteins | sample Turbeawhitnodule_FD_89960 | JGI IMG/M metagenome (GOLD analysis project Ga0123342, IMG submission 89960) | Root nodule microbial communities of legume samples collected from Mexico - Turtle bean Mexico white nodule | ecosystem: Host-associated > Plants > Roots > Nodule | place: Mexico: Nepantla... | reverse complement strand
TACGGTTTGAAACGTATATTTTTAGAATAACTTTTCTAAAATGTGTTTTAAAAAGAGTTTTACAAAATGAAAACGAGTTAGATGAATCATTTGATCATTTCTCTTATTTAATTGATAAAGAAAAAACTTTGATCCGGTGCAGGAAGAAACACAGGAGAGAAAGACACTCTCCTTGGTTAAAAAACTTAGAAAAAGAAAGAGTCTGTTTGGTGAGGGAAAGGTTAGCCTTGTGGAACACTAAAAACAAATTTTGGTTTCACTCCTCAACTACTTTCTTTCCTTTTCTTCAAGCGCCACCATTTATAACTTGTTCTATTTAAAGTTTATTTAAACAATTATGATGGGGTTAGCAATGGGAGAAGAAAGGTGTTTTGGGATAATAATGTTTTTTTTTTTAATGATTAGGAAAGTAGAGGTGGAGAAAAAAAGTATTGTGGTGTAGGTTAAGTCCTTCTTTTCATGTTAACATGACATTTATGATTTGTTCAATGAAAGGGAGGTGAGTTTATTAGATTTGGTTTGATGGGTGGAACACTTATTTTTGGAGGAAATATTTGGTTGGGAGGGGAAGTTTGGGTTCTAAGTTTCCTTCATTGTATGTGGTGGCTATAAAAAGAAGAAGCTAAAATTAGGAAGTTAGGAAGGTGTGGAAGGAATGAGTCATTTTGTTTGCTTGAGAAAAAGGGTTAGTGTAGGAGTTTGAGATTTTTTTAGTCAAGTTGCTTGTGGATGTGTATCTATTCAAATAATCAAAATTCTATGCAAATATATTCATAAATATCTTTACTTGGATGTTGGTTTTAATATAAATAAAAAATAGAACTTAAATTGCTAAAGTATGGACTTAATCAAGATTAACAAATAAAAGTATTTAAATTAAACTAATCCAGCTCTCATCTCTCTCATGCATATAAGTTGTTGTCTATTTATATTAATGTAGAAAATCACAAACTATTGATACTTCAAAAAAATCAATATTTTTCATATTTGTACTAGTTTTATTGACCCGTCTTAATTTTTCTAATGGTACCTGATTTTTTCTTAACATTTATTAAAGTGTTTATTTATAATTTTGTCCCAATTTTGTCTTTAAAAGAAATACGTTTTAGTGAATTAAGAGAAAAAATATATATAAATTAATAAAAAATTGACTTTAAATCTAACTCAATTTTATAAAATTGGTATATAAAAGATTAGGTTTGCATCCATATATATTACTAAATATTATAATTTTTAATGAATGTATGATCTCCAACCTAAAGTATCATTCACCTCGATTGTAAAATTATGTGAATTTGTGTGATAATTATGTAGTGTTGGTTATTAATTCATATTTTATTATTATTCTGATTTTATTATCTTTAAACTATTTTACTGTTAATGAGTGAGTGCAAACCTCACTCCATGAGTCAGTTTTATGAGGTTGAATTAGACTTAAAGTCCACTTCGTAATATCATGGAGGTAAGGTTTGCAATCACTTATATAATATGAAAGACTCTAATCTCTGATCGATGTGAGATATTCTACATGTGACAGTGTAAGTATAAGTTAGAGAATGATCTAAGAATGCATAAATGAGGACAGATTTTGGTCCAGAGGAATATAAGATGATGTGTGCAACTTGTAACCAAAGAGTGGTGCGGAATTCAAGTGCCTTTGCAAGCGAAAGTGACAACTGTTTCGACATTTCAAGGGGTTCGTTACATGTCGGTCATAAAAAAAATATTTTTATGCAACATTGTTTGGTTTGCTGTAGTTTGGGTTATATCGAACAATATATTAATAGTTTTTGCAGCCAAGAGGAAGTAAAGCTTAAGTGTCGAAAATAGATTTGAAGGAAGCAAAAGTTTTGTGTATCAGAGGCTCAGAGCAACAGAAGGGACTTTGGTACGTAGGTGAAGGTGTAATATGTATGTTTTGAATCACAATAGTTAGAGTATGGCTGAATTTCATTCTCATGTTCAGTTTCAATTGGGGTGAGGTTCTGAGTTTTTTTGTAGCTTTAGTGTCTTTGGATATACTTGGATGGTTTTATACAGAAATGAAGTTTCAAAATTGGACCTTGCATGGTGTTATTTTATCCACACCTATTGTTTATAACATCGTGGAGACACTAAATGCTGTAACCATTCTATCCAATACACAAACCTGTTTTCTTTTTTGTCATTTATATTAATATAATTTAGGGTTATATATGTTTTTTTCCTCTCTACTCTCATGTTAAATTGATTTTTCTCTTTAGTTTTGTACTGGTACGACTCCGACGACTCAGTGAGTCGGCCAACACTCAGATCAACTAACCACTTAACCATGACGAAAATGTCACATGAAGCATAGTTAAGAGTTAGTGCAACCTTAAACATGAATCAACTTTCTAATCCGGCCCACCAACGAAGGCTCATCAAGGTAAAATAAATACCACGCATTTCAAGGAGAAAGGTACGTCATTATCTACAATACTCTAACACCCAAGTACTAACATCTCGACGACTGAATTGAGCATTGGGGTGTTTTTTGCAGGTACCACCCCACCTTTGGAGCCAGACGATCGAGAGAAGGAAGGTGAAACAGAGAGCTTGAAACATCAGTGACCGACCGAAGGTAGAGGAGGAACAATCGTTCTTTAGGCCCCAAACCTGTTTGAGAACAATTTTAAACTTTCCTTAAACTTGTAATAAGAAAACTATTGAAATGAATCCTGATAATTTTTTCACTCTGAACTAGAATGTTAAAATATTTTATGTTGACTCATTACTCACGTAGTGGATGTGATAATATTATAATAAGTTTACTCTGAAAATTCCCTTGTTACCAAAAAAAGAACATTGATAAAAATTTATTCCAATATTTTTCTTACTACAAATATCCAAGAGGTCTAAAATTTAGAATATGAAAAAAATTCAATTTTGCGATATAGTATAAAGACGAAAAACATATTAAATCCTATATTTTTTTTTATAAAAAATAAAATAAAATAAAATAAACACTCCTATTAAGAAGTTATTAGATGTCTACCTTAGTAGATTAATTTGAATAGTGAGTATTTTAGTACGATAGTTAAATAAATTATTTTGTTATTTGACAATTAAAGTAAAAATTCTTAATGCAATAAAATAAACAAATTTTATTAAGTGAAATTATTATTAATTGCTAATAAAAAAATGAAATACAATTTATTATAATAATTACTTGTTCATCTTAATTTCAGATGCTATTCAAAATATCAGCAAAATACATTAAAATAAATAATTAAATAAATTCTATCAAGTTTTCTATCTTTAATATTAATTGAGAATAACTAATCAAAATATAAAAATATTGAGAGTCTAATAACCACTTGAGATATTTGGGTTAAATATGAATAACTGAGATATAAAAAACTGATTTATATGATAATAACTTAATCAGTACAATCTTTTGTAACTAAATGAATATTTCTCTAAACCCCAAAACCTATATAAATATCGGCATATAGCTTTGTTATTATTATTCAAGAGTACACATTCAAACCTCATCACTTGAATATTCTTATCTTTTCAAGTTTTTAGTAACTTAGACAATAGAAGTAGGTGAATCATCATCAATCTTCATCGTCAAAAAGTTCATCATTCACCTTGGACGGTTCAACTTATTTTCTGTAAGAACAAATCTACTTATTTGATGATTTTTAGGATTGTCTCTCATAGGGTTGTTTGATGATTTTAGAATTGTCTCTCATATGCTTGTTTGATGATTTTTAGAATTGTCTTCTCATAGGGTTAGAAAAAATTAATCATGTGTTTTTCTACATTTTTTTTTTCAAAACTTCCCTGTTTATACACAGCTCAAAATTTAAAATGTGATTATAGAGAAAAATATTTTATCCTGATCTTATCCAGAACCCGTCTCATTCAGAACGTTACAATGATAAAAATTAGTTTTAATGTGTAGAGATACGAGACTTAAAAACATTAAAATCTGTCTTCCATTGTGAGAATATGAAAAAAAAAGTTGTGCTACAATGATGATCCAAGTTGTGTATGTGTGCCTCCCTTTCCATAAACAATTAGCCATGTAGCGTTATCAATGCCAGACAAAGCATTTGATGTATTAAAGACTTGATACACACATAACTGTTTTTAATTTTGTTTTTTGTTCACATTCATGCATCTTACAAAACTCTACAACGATGTGTGGTTAATCCACTATAAACTATCTTTGCATTATTTAGGTTTATGTTACCTCCCAGCCAAATCCCTTGTTGGGTTTATCTAAAATGTTAATTTGTGGTTCGTGTACCTTCCAGCAAGAAAACGATTCAGCATGAATCTTTAGCTTTTGTGGCAAAGTGTGTCGCAGACAAATATTGTGTGTCGTAGACCAAGTATATAATCCACCAACAAGCGCAATTCCTGTTACGTGGTTGGTTTCTGCAAGATGACACGTGGCCATGCACCATATCACGACAACACTACAGATACACTTCCATATGCTGCTGTCGAATTTTCTGAATATAAATACCAGAACAAGTGACACCCCATTCAATTCAACACAACACAACACAAAGTTATTAAACTTCTCACAAAATTTCTTCATCATGATAAGTGCAAATAGGCTTATTGAAATGGCAAGAAAGTGGCAGAAAATGGCTGCGGGAAAACGCAAGAGAATTTCATACCCGAGGCACCTTGATAATGTTCATTCTTCAACACCAAACAAGGGTCACTTCGTGGTTTATAGCGTGGATCATGAGCGATTCGTGGTTCCTCTTAAGTACCTTAGCACCAACGTCTTCAAAGAGCTATTGAATTGGTCTGAAGAGGAGTTTGGGTTGCCATCGAATGGACCCATTACGTTACCTTGTGACAGCCTCTTCTTGGAGTACATAATCTCGTTGGTTCGGGAACATGTTCCCGAAGATGTTGAGAAGGCCTTGATCACTTCAATGGTTACGTGTCACCACGTGGCATCATCATCGTCATCGTCATGTTCTTCTTCTTCTTCGCATGGCAATGGCCTTATGCAGAGCAACGGACAAAGGATTATTTATGGCTTCTGAAGCCATTTTGATATTTTTGTATACAAAATCAAGATTACAAATATAGATTGAAGTCTTGTAGAATCTCTATTGTTTCTTCCAGAACCAGTTTTGTAATTAAATATGAGAGTGAATCTAAGATTTGAAGTACAATACGCTTCAGAACTTTCTCTCATCGCTTTTTTCCTATCTTTTTGAACCACGTGATATGTTTCGTAAGAATTTGGCATATCAATTTATTTTGTACAGATTGGAAATATCAATGTTTTTAGTATTTGCAAGATCATGGCCGAGTTTGATATAGCATGTTGAAGAATCCGATGTCGATTTTGTTTTCTAGGAACTTTATGCGAGAGAGAATCGTGAAAATCCCAGAAAATCACCTATAAATAAAAGAGATCATTTAATATGAATAACAATCGAAAATAAGATAAATATATATTATTATAAAATCACAAATAATACATTAGGTTTTTACCACTTAAATGTTATAGGTCTCATATTACGTACTGAGTTGTCCAGAACAATATTTAAGATAATTGTTTAGCGGTCTAACTTCATACTATTATTGATCAAACATTTGATAATTAAAATTTACAAATTGATACATTAATATCTCAAAAAAAAAAAAAAAAACACTGCAACACTAAGTGAATATGAATTCTAGCCATGACGGTAAAATACAGAGATTTCTTCTACTTCAATTGATGTACTCTTCACCACCACTTATAATTATCTCTGTAAATACCATGGATTAGATTATAGGAGTTATCATAACTAAGTCAAAATTTACAAATCCGACATACGCAAAAAAGTTAAACAAACTAAAACCAAAAATTAAATAAACAAACTAAAAAACATGTTTCTCTTGGAAAAAAAAATCAGTTATCTTACGTTTAGCAGAGTAAAATTCAAAGGGTTAATTTGGTTGCTTCAACTAGTCCAATAAAACCAGATTCACAATACACATATCGTGGAGCTTAGCCTCCCACATAGAAAACAAGTGGACACTGATGTGTACAATTATTTGGGCAACTGAACTATTTTGTGAAGTTTTGATGCAGTGAAAATTGAAAGAAAAAAAGTACTCCACAGTATGCATTTGATTTAGCCATGAAAATGTTGTGGGAGACAGTTCACACACACAATTAAGATCCAACATGCCCCGTTTCCTTGCCTTTTTCCATTTGGCCCATCACCATAATTACTCTCACTTGTCCATAAGTCGGCGAATGCAACAAATCTCACAATTAAAGGCATCACCACATGCTCCACCATTTGTACACACTTCTCCCAAGTAATTACAATAATGCTCATTTTTCCTGTTCTTCTTGCCCACCATCCTGTCCTATCTCCAATCCAATAAACCATTTCGCAAGTGGGTAGTCACAAATTTTGCATACACCCCAAATTTATTTGGGACACACTCCTTAAGTTCATTCCCTAAACACCACAACAAAGTCCATGCATGCATGCACCCTTGTAAATTACTCTTCTTTTTCTACTACATATTTGTGTTCACGTCACATGTGGATCTCTGATTATATAAACAACCAACCAGTTCCTAGATTCCAGTATCCTATAATTCATCATCCAAATGATTTCCTCAAAAAAGATCATCCAAATGGCTTGGAAGTGGCAGAAGGAGGCCACAAATTACCAAAGGAAGAGAATTCTGTGGCCAAAGACTCAAGAAAATGCAGCAAAAGCAGAAGGTTGCAGCGTGTGGACGAAAGCTGAAAAGGGTCACTTTGTTGTGTACAGCATGGATCAGAAACGCTTTGTGCTTCCCTTACAGTACTTGAAAAACAACATTTTCAGAGAGCTTTTCAAGATGGCAGAAGAAGAGTTTGGTCTTTCAAGCAACGTGCCCTTAACGCTGCCTTGTGAAGGGACGTTAATAGAGTACGTGATAACGTTGATCGAGAGAAACGTAACTAAGGATCTTGAAGAAGCTGTGTTGATGTTCATACCTACCAGTCGATGCCATTCTTCATTTGATCATCATCGTGAACCAACCAATCAACAACATTTGCTTTGCAGCTACTGAACTATTAATTTGCAATTTTTTTTTTCTTTTTCGTGTTTTGATCATAACCTATTCTTTGAATTCATTTTGCTATCAACCATGGACAAATGTATCAATAAACGAATTATACATTCATAATTCGAAAACGATTCACTCTAATGCATGTGCTCTTGCCATTTGTTAATTAAGTGTCCTCAACTCTTGATATTTGCATGGAAATATATAACTATATTTAGGCATAATTATAATGTAGTATCAATGAAAAACTATTATTATATAAAAGAATTATCAATTGACGATTGTGCCCTTCTATATGGATATATGATATCAAACATTAAATATGTTAAAAAAAATTATGTTACTATACAAAAATAATTTTTGTATTGCTTTTAATATTCTTTTCATATTCAAATTAATGTTAGATATTTTTTAACTACTGTACTCTTTTTTTTTTGTCAAAATACATTTTTTTTTCACGTCATATTTTTTTTCTTTCTATACCTTTTCATTATTTCGCTACATAGAGACTAAAATATCTTATTAGAAAACACTTTAAAAGTTTAAGTAATTGAAATAGTTATTATCGTGATCAAATATAATTTCTATCATTTTTAAAAGGGATGTGACTGATGCGTCTGAGATGTTTGTTATGGAGCAAGTAAAGGTGTGGTCTTGATTTTCAGTTAAAATTCGCTCTGCTTTGTATTCCTTTACTAATTGGTGTTTAGAACCTATAGTATGTATGAGGATGGTGTCTTGAAGTTTGTTTATTCAGGGTTTGGTTTGGACAAGGTTGTTTTTTAGTTAGTTGTTGGTAATCATATGAAGTTGATATTTATTGTGTATTATGTATAAAAGTTGAATCACTCCTAAAGTGATTCGTATTTATTTATTTTTTTATTGCTGATAAAAAAACTGACTGAAACGAATTGAATAAGACAAATAAAATATTTGATTTAGTTATCAATCTTAAATTAATCAAATTAAACAGATCAATGAAATTTAATATTTATTTAATGTTATGATAATAATAATTTATACATTTAATTGTTTGAATTTAAGACTTATTCCTATTAATAATATAAATATTTAAAATGGTATTTTCAAAGTATATATTCTATAATGGTTTGTTGGGTACGTGTGGTTTGTATTAAAGCTATATTAAAAATAGATAATGATATATTGACAATCTTATATTTTTATATCACTGTATTAAAAATTTTAATATTATTATTTTAATTATTTTTTATATTATATAATTACAAATTTATTTTTATTATATATATTTGTATTTAAATAATCACAATCATGATAGTGAAAGTATCATTTTTTATAGGAAAAATTTGTACCCTGCCGAAAGATACTTTTGATGGGTGGCTTTGTGGTGGAAATGATTACATGGTTCTCAATCAAACAAAGCTAAAATTCACTTTCCATAAAAGCATGGAGAATCAAAATTAGAACCAACAGCTTAAAAGTGAAAATAAAATAAAAATTGGAGTGTTCACACACTTTTTCATTGGATCGGTTGTGTAATTCAAACGTAGAATTTTTTAGTGTTTTTCCTGTTAGTTTCCGAAGGGTGTTCTCTTAAACTTTAAGGAAATTCCTTGAACTCTTTTTATAAATAAACATTCCAAACTTTAACTTCATCTTAATTCGTACTCAAAATTCACCATATTTATAAACACACACATTAAACTTTGATTATTTTTTTTTCTAAAATAAATACCAAGAGTTTTAATTTTACTGTAATTTCTTCTTAAAATTTATTATCTTTTATAAATATTTTTTTAACAGTTTTGATTTAAAACAATATTATTATAATCCTTCAACACCTCATTTCTTTTACGATTTGACCGCAAGAATTTTTAACGGATTAAATTTTTAAGTAAAGTTGTTACTATTTATCCTAAAGATTCTCTCTATTTTGTTTAGGGGATACTTGAAAAAGTTGACTCCCTCAACTTGGTTAAAATCATATAAAATTTGGTTATGTTGATACTTTGCTTTAAATTTTGAATAACTCTCTTACTTAAGTGGGGATCTTTCTTTAAAATAAAGAATTATGGGTAAATGAAAATATTTATACTTTTGATAGAACCACTTTTGCACGATTTTAGTTTTTATGCATCATTGTGTTTTGTTTCAAAATTGTTTAAATGTTAAAACTGAGTGTTATTTGATTTTAGATTTAATAGATAATTGTTTTAAAATATTTAGTTTTGAATATAATTTGAATGAGTAAAGTTAATTTTCTATAACTTTTCATATATTGAATTTGAATGGCCAAGGTTAATTGAAATGACTGAAAGATGATGTTTGAGTCAATTTTGGTTTGTACTAATAATTTTGAATATGTTTGAGAGTTGTATTTATTAAACTGGTTTGAGTAACACCTTGAAAATAAAATTGTTATATTACATAAGGTTGATTATTTTTTCTTTTGCTTGAGCGAGCCAAATATTGCTCAAACAAGAATAGCATACAACTCAACCTCTGATTTTGCCAGATTCAAGTGAGTCAATTCTCGCACAAATAAAAGTAAGCCAATTTTTGTTCAATCATTTTTTTTTTCTTTTCCTTGTCTCTTTGTGAATTGTATGAGTGTTTATTTTAAATGTGAAATAAATATTAATTTGTATATTTAATTGATTTATGAAATTTTTAAATAATGTATAATGCATGAAAATAGTTGTTGAATGTTATGAGAATTGTCGTCACAAATATGAGATGATATATGAACCATTGTTTGATTTATGTATTAAGTAATGAAACCTATGTTGTAAGAGATACCTCAATTCTTCACTAATAATCTAAGATACAAAGACTGAGATATCAGGTGGTGAGAAACTGAGGGATAGTTCTTGCACATTGTGGGATGTGTGTAAATGTACGATTTGAGTTGTATTGAACTTACCCTGATCCATTATTCTTTAATTTAAGTCTTGAATTGATCATATGTTAGACTCTGGAGGGACGTACTTAATACGAATCTTCCGAAATGTGACAATTAATCTTTCACTTACTGAATATCCTTGATGTATAGATCTATGTGTACTGTATATGATTGTTCTATGTTGATATTTTAATGAAATTGAAGTGTTGTGATTTGTTAATTAAAATTTCTTATTTTATATATGTTGTCTTGTGTTGAAAATTTATTTTTATATCTTAGCTTTGTAAGTATGTGTGGATCATCTTGTGAACTACAATGATTCTACTATGCACGAAAGCTAATATAGGCACAAGTGCATGAATAGGAGCAACATTAAAATGAAATAGAGATTTTTTTTTTTTACTTTTTTTAGTAAATATATATATATATATATATATATATATATATATTTTGTGTATGTTTAAATTATATTTTTGTAATACTCCAAGCTTTATACATGGTGATTTTTTTTAAGTGTTACCATCGTATTAATAATAATATACATAATAATAATAATAATAAATACAATAATTTAATAAAATAACATTTAATTCAAAGTTGTTAACTTTTAAGAAATAATTGCATAAAATTAGAATTTTAGGTGTCGAATATAAGTTTTAAGGATTAATTATAACAAAATTAAAGTTTATGAAATCTCTATATGTAGAATAAAGTTTAAATATTAATTAAAAGAATAAAATTTACGGTGTCTATTTGTTGGACCCATAAGCTTTGACAGAGAAGGTTGAGAAAATGTCCTATGATCATTTCTATACCATAAATAGTGCTACAACCTTTACAATAAAAAAAAAAATGCTTATCTTTCAAATGAATGTTCATATATAGAATGTTTGTCTGAATGGTGAAAATAAAATACATTAAAATAATGGAAAAATATAAAATATACATAAGTTTCTTAGATTTTTTATACCAATTTCTTGACTTCAAGAAAAACAAAACATATTTATAGTCAATATGAATCAAAGAGGAGCTTGGATTATAGTCAACAATAGAACAGTCAAAGTTGTTATAAAAATAAAAAATAAAATATGTTTTAGGTTCATTTTTTTTACAGTCAAGTTATAACTCTATAATTTTTTTTTAAAATATATTAAATATGATATGATACCTGTCAAATTTTATAATTTTTAACTGAAAGGGAGTATAAAAAAAATTCTCACATACGCATCTCAAATTAATAAATAAGGGTAAAATTCTCCACCAAGCACTATGATAGCACATCTTTTACCAAAGCAAATGAACCGAAATTCAACACATTCCATTCCCAAATACCGAAAGTAAAATTATATATTTATTATGTGCTTCCCATTATAACTTGGTTATCACTTCAAGAATCAACAAATTCTCTTTATAATTATGTAATCTAATGAAATAAAATCAAGTATTTTAAGAGATATTAGTATATTTTTTACTATTTTTAACCGATTATAAAGTATGATTGATATTTATTGACTCTCGAGTAAATAGAATAAAGACTTAAATATATTATTTTATAACTAACTCTTATCTCGAGTGATTCAGTTATAGAAAGATATATTATTTATTATATTTAGTTATAATTGTATTTTCGAGTAGGAGGATACAGAAAGATATATAATTTTGTGATTAAATGATAATCTAAAATCAATAAAACAAAATATATTTTTTCAAAAGAATAATCAATACTGCTTGTATATTTATAATAAGTTATGAATTTGTTGAAACATCTATCGTTACTTTTTCGAAACATGTAAAGTATGTATTCTATTGTTTCTCGCTTTACAATAGTTAAATTATATTTTTTTAAACCAAAAAGCTAGTGATATATTCTTGACTAAAATAACACTATATATTTTTTTCCGATAATAAACAATTACCAAGTAAAAATTAAGATGCACTATATAAATATAGAAAAACAACTAAAGTAATAAAATATAGGACCCAAAAATTTCTTATTCACTATACTATTAACTCATTAGAGAATGGAAAGTTTAAAGTAATTTTTTTTGATAGTGTTTTTTTCACTAGTATACCATACAAATAAAATATGTAAGGATAAATTATTAAAATAAACATTTAACATAAGAAAAATAGGTAAAACATACATTTTAATCAACAAATCAAAATAATATAATATTCTTATTACAAAATGGACTTTAAGCCTAACTGAACCCCATAAAACCGACTCATAGGGTTGAGGTTTGCATCCACTTATATACAATGAAATGCTCTAATCTCTAGTCGATGTGGGATCTCCAACAATTCTTGAAATATCAACGTTCAACAATACTGTAATACTCATGATAGCGGAATATCAACTAAAATTTTTCGAAAAACTCGTATTAAGTATGTCTTACCTGAAATTAACATTTGATTCAATACACAAGATTTGGATTATAAGTAAACCTACGAGAATGAATCATAGTAAATTTATTACAATCTAAGTCGTGTTGCTAATAAAGAAAAAGTCGTGTATCGACACATGTCACAATGTGCAATAACTCCTAGTATAAGTTCAATACAACTCATCATGCATCCACGTATGTTAGTATGTGTAAGAACTCTCAAGTAAGTTTAATACAAGTCATGCATACAGATATATCACTGTGTTCAAGAACTCCTAAGGTAAGTTCATTACAACTGAAGTTGTGTATCCACATATGTGAGTGTATAAGAACTCTCCATTCACATTCTCACCACTTGCTACTTTAGTATATATGACATAGATAATTAGTGAATCAAAGAGATCACCATTATAACATATGTGTCAATACTTAATATACAAATAAAATAATAGTTCACATATAACTAGATATATAATGCAATTTCAACAAATATCGTTATACAATATAACTTATTATTTAAATAAATTCACAAAATCAATTAAATTTACACCTTAGAATTCATTTCACATTTAAAATAAAGATTTATATACAATTCCAATTTATTAAGGAGATAAAAAGAAAAGAAAAAAAATAATATAATAAGTTTGCTTGAACGAAAATTTGATAAATTTTTTTTTTCAGTATTATTTTTGTTTAAATAAAGTTTTTTTTTCCTAAAAAAACAAAACTAGAAACAAAATTGAATTGTATGATTATTTTTTCTTGAATGATAATTTATTTTTTATGTGAAAATATGATACACAATCTCATATTTAAAAAAATTTGCGAATATTAATCGAAACCATCTCAATTTTTTCTAGAAAATACGTTATAAATACAATCGTTTTGGTAAAGTACATCTTATAGAATTAAATAAAATTTAGTAAAATATATTTTAACTGAAAATTTCTGAGTTAGTGGAATGGAAAATCATATACATTTAATATATTTATAATTAGGTCCGACGACACTATACCATAACATATAAAAGTTTGTTTTGTTTTCATTTTTTTAACAATTTAACGATTTAAAACATTGAAAAAGAGTTAAAAAGGACAACCCCACTCAAATTTTAATAATCATCTTCTAGAAAAATGAAACTTTAACGTTACTTTCCATTTGTGTTGGCAAATCCAAAAAATGTTCCATTAACTAATGGTTCAATGCGCTAGGTAATAGATGTAACAGTGATATTGGAAAGATAACGTTATAGGAGATTCGGACCACCTGAACGATATTAGGGAATCCTGCTGAGACAAGGGAAATTTGATCGAGATGAGAGAAATCACTTTGGACGGTCTGTTCGACCGACACATAAATTCATTAATGTTCAAACCAATGTCAATAAAGCTAATTTGTCATTAGAGATTAGGTAATACATCTAGAAGTATGATCAATTTCACTAGTCAGACCCAATAAGGTAAGTCCATTAAAATCATATAAATAATACACATTCAAAGGAGAAAGGTACGTCATTTATTGTTGGCACCTACCTCAGTGCCGATCCTGCTTTACTGACTTGAGCGTCAGAGTGTCTTCTGCAGGTACCCCGTTCAGTAATCACCCAAGACCGAAGCACAAAGACGAGAAGAATCCCAGTAAAAGAAAGACGAAGACTTCAGTAGTTCTCTAGGTTCATCTCCCTAGAAGGAATTGTTAATATATTGACCTTTCTGATAATTAAAAAATATATTATTAAAATTGAATAATTTTGAAATTATATTAATGAAATAATTATAATAATAAATTAATATGTTTTAATATATAGTCGTTAAAGTAATATTTTATTTGATAATGGATTGACATTATGTAACGATGCACCAACAACAAATCCACTTGTTTATTCTTGCCAAGCCCTTTGGAAAATTGTGTCCAATATACTTATAGTGTCTGGACATTTCATTTATTGGATTGGTATAGACAAAAAAATATCTATGTTCTATATTCAGTTTATATTGTTGCAATTCTATTTTAATAGGAGACGTGAGCTTATGTAATTTTTATGTTTAATTTTTAGCATTTTCTTAATATTCTTTCAGTTTTATTTGAATATAATAAATTGTGTTTATTTTATTTAGTTGCTCCCTTTTTATAAAGTTATTTACTATTCCGTATGCTCCTTTTTTAAGTATATATCATATTATTTAAGATTTTGTTTCTGGTAATTTTTAAAGTTGTTGAAGATGTTGTTAATATTTTTTTTTTATTATTTATACTCTTACATTTCGTGTTTTATTCTAAAATAATCACCAAAAAAAATATCTTTCATTTAGCAGTGATTAGAGCAAAGTATTTTGATCACATTTTTTATTAGAGTAAAGTTAAATTTTGTTCTATTTTCCTTTGAATTAATTTTAAATTTTTGTGTGTATATCTTGATAAACGTATTTTGCATGAGATTTATATGATTTTAGGATTAGTCTCTGCAAGTTTGGGATCTATTTTCTTGTAGTAACAATACAAATATATTATAATCTTAAAACCAATGGTGCTAATAATATTTAAACAATATATGTGTGTTTCGAATTTCTCGTAATATATTCAATTTTGGAAGTAATATTGTAATACTCACTAGAACTAGATTAATGCATATTTTTTAATTCGTCTGAATCCAAAGTTTTTCATTATTTAATTGCTACAATCTTGAGCTGTCGGTATCATATCATGATAAAATCTATTATATAATAATTTAAATTTTATAATAAATAATTTGAAAGAGTGTGATTTATTTAGACATCATACACCACTAGACATTTTTTGTGGGATGAGTATTAAATTGCATGTCATTTGGCTGACAACACGAGTGAGATAAGATCCAATTTGTAGAATAAATAATGGCGTGTGAGTCATGTGGAAAAGTTTCTATATTCCAAAATCTTCATGAATCAAACCAAACGAAGTTTCCTTTTGTAAGAATCGTTAATGCCAAGATTGATATCTTTTACTATATTTTTCGTGAAATGAAGACCTAAGAAAACTATAACTTATAATGGATTTGATGGATTAAACGTATAATTAAAATAAAATTATGGGACCAAATCAGAATTAAAAAAATGTCCAAATCTTTTGGTTACTAATAGGCTTTATTGAAAACTAATATATTAAAAAAATAATAATTATTAAATTATACGTTTGAAAGAGATCAACCATTAAAAAAAATTATGTGTAAAAACAATTTGAGATCATTCATAGAGATTTTTTTACTTAATTTTGAAAACAGTGAATGAACTGTACCAAAAAAAAAGAATATTAAAAACATTTCATTAGTAAATTCAAGAGACTGAAAATACCCTTTTTCAACTAATATATTTAAGAAATTGTAGAAATTATTTATTTATTTATTTATTGTAAAGTTATTTTTAATGCTTAAATACGACTATTTAGCTTTAAAATCAATAGTTTCTCCTTCCGTAACATGACTTTCTCGATAGAGTTATTTTTCTGTTAATTTATATTTTAAATTAATTTAATATTAGTTTAGGGTTAATATTTTAAATCTCTATAGAGTTTAAATTTTATAAAAGATGATATTTTATTTTTAACAAGGGTTTTGAATATTTGTAAAGGATGATATTTTATTTTTAACTTGATTAAATAATTACGTAAATTTTTTTATAACATTGACTATATTTCCCTCTTAATTCGTATTTTTTGTGTGTTGAATTGATTGTGCATATGATTTTGTATTTTTTATGTTGTATACTTAATGCATTATAAATTTACATATAAAATATTGTCTACTTTTTATTTTTTTTATACTATTTTTATCCATTTTGCATCCTCCTTTGTGCATTGTCACTGTTTCCCACTAACCACAATTGGATCTGAGTGAGTGTCCACTTTTCTAGACAAATGTATCCTTATCGTAAATCCTCTCTTAAATGTATTAGCCACTATTAATATTAATACAATACTTACATTTTTTTTTTGTATATAAAATAGTTACATTAATTAACTTATTAATTAATTAATACAAGTGAAAGTCCTTTTTCATTGAAAAGATGAAAGCAATAGAATTCATTCAGGAGACCAAACACTTCACCAACCAATATGAGAAAGTTTTAGTTTCTTTTATTTAATTGGGAAAAAGATGTAAACCAGATTTGACATATGATTGATTGATTAATTAATTATTTCTATACACTCATTTCAAAATATCAAAGAAACTTTTTCTCACCCACATGATTAAAATCACTTAATTTAAGGGAACAGAAATAACATATGGTAAAAGGAATTGACCCTTAAAGAAATTATAGTGGAAAAAAAATTGACTTACCAAATTAACTTTGACTTTTAAAACCTTGATATGATTCAAAAATTGAACTTATATACATACATTTACATGCTTTATTTCAGAATAGGATGAAATTTAAAATTAAAATATATTTCGGTAAGATCAAATTCGTATATGAGAATACCAGTAAGTTATAATACTCCACAAATAATAATAAGATAAAATCATTTATTAAATTAAAATATGTTAAAAGGTTAATTAAGTAAAATCCTAAAATCCATATATTTTTGAAAATCCATTAAAACTCTATTGTAGGATTATTTTAAATTAAAATAATACGTCAAGAAAATCATGAAATAGAAACCAATTTTTAGATACCAAAATAATTAGTTAGTAATAATAACTAAATTAGTTTATATTATTGTTAAACAGTTTCTAAATTTTTAGATACCAAATTTAGAAACTAAATAATTGGTAATTAAAACCTTGGTTGCTAATTAGATACCAATTTAGAAACTATTTAATAATAATAGAAACTAGTTTAGAAACCAATTTTTGTTTAGTTTATAAAATGGTTTATAATTTAGTTATTATTGTAACTAATTATTTTGGTCTCTAAAAATTGGTTTATATTTCATATTTTTCTTGTAGACACAAATTTACAAATAATATTTTGTATTGCACAAATTTTGTGCGGGTATTTTCTTCCAAAATTACAGATAATCAAAATTCTAAAAAATAAATTGATGTAAAACTAATTTAATGAAACAAATAAAAAATATAAATGTTTGAAAAAAAAAGAATGAACCTTAAATTTAATTAATACTCTTTATATCAACTCATTTAAATAAAATTATTTGTCCAAATAAAAATTCATTATACATTTTAAAAAATATATTTAAAAAAATTAATATTATATATACATAATAATACATTTTTTTATTTAAAAATAAAAAATTTTATATATTAAATAAAACTTGTATGATTATATTTTTTATATTTATGAAATAATTTCTTAAGTATAAGTTTATAAGGAAGGACTATGAAATGGCTGGCTATGACCGACAAATAGACCAAGATCCACACATCATGCAAAAGTCTTCTTTTTCTTAGTTTCCAATTAATTACTTTATATTTTAGTTAATAATCTGAACATGGAACTCCTTTGCTACGTAGCTTCTTCTCACCAAGGAACCCATCTCTTTTTCTATAATGCCAAATAAAAAATTCAAATCGATTCATTTTTTAAAGTTGCTAATCTACAAATGAATATTTTTTACATAATTGTTCTCACTCAAAGTTTTAGAGGCTATGATTTAAGAAGTTCCAAAGATGAGAATTTAAGTGCATTTTAAATATAAGTTTATTTTACGGAGTAAGATTGTGCACTCAATATATTAAGTTTTTGTACTTGAAAAGTAATATATAAAAAATAAAACTCAGATATTTAATGTCTTCAAGCTTTGGATTAAAAGTGATATCTTAATTTTTTTATATATATAAATGTTCATGGCTTATTGTTGTTGGATTTATCTGACATTTTTCAATAGAAAAATCAATTAAGATATTGAAATATAATAATATTAAATATTCTAAGTCTTTTTTCTTATAGTCATTCAAAATTTAAGTAAGATAACAGTTCAGTCTTCTTCTCTTGTCTTCTTCTCTTGTAGTTATTCAAAATTTAAGTAAGATAACAATTCTCCTTATTGCGACCATGTACTAATATATTTCACCCATTTGATTCAACCATTTCATTTCATTTGAGAAATATATAAAAAAATTTGATGAAATTAAAAGTGTGGAAATACACTACAAGAAAATCATTGATTAGAAAACAATTTTAAAAACCAAAGATAATTAGTTGCTATAGTGACGAAATTATAAATCATTTTGGTGACTACAAAATTTTTTGGTTTCTAAATTAGTTTATATTATTGTTAAATGATTTATAAATTGTTATCTAATTAGCTACCAAGGTTTTAACTACCAAGTATTTAGATTCTAAATTTAGTAGCAAAAACCTTAGTAGCTAATTAGATACCAATTTAGAAACCATTTAACAATATAAACTAATTTAAAAAATAAATATTTTTTTAGTTTTTAAAATAGTTTCTAACTTAGTCATTACAACAACTAATTATTTTTTGTCTCTAAAATTAATTTTTAATTCATGATTTTCTATAGAAAGGATAAAATAAAAATAAGAATAGATTTCACCATTTAAAAAGTGATTCCATCTTATTTGTAATAGAAAAAAAAAAAAAACCTCAATTACAACCATCCAGGTTTGTTCTGATTCTCTAATTTATCTCCAATCTTAGTTGAATCATTTCCAAAACTGTTTTGGAAAAAAAAGTAGATTACGTAACTTGGTCTTGTGAGAAGGTCAGGAGTGAGATCAGCACCGTGATGTCACTGATCTTTTAGTGCATTCCACGCGTTTATGGAGACTTTAAATCCATGCTATAAAAGAGTTTGCAGTTTCTTGTGCCCTTCAAAGTTAAAAGCACCTTCAATTCTTTTTCCCTTTTTTTGGTACACAGGAAACAAAGGAAGCTTCAATTTCTTCTCTCAGAAAGTGTGGTTTTGTGGGTGTTTTAGCTGTTATATCATTGGGGTATATATATATAACTAACTATACAGAAACCAAATTATCTCATTGGAAGTAGAAATAGGTTTGGTTGATGATGGGAGAAGTGGCTAAAGCAGATGAATATTTGAGATCAGAAATAGCTCTTCTGAGTTACTCAGATGCCACTTTCAAACCCCCACTCTCTCCTCTCATCATCCACATTGATCCACTCACACCAACTGGTTCCTCTCCCTCAGAAGCTCATCCATCACTCACTCACCAACACCCCAAAGATGCGTGGCTTCCCATCACTGAATCAAGAAACGGGAATGCCTTTTATGCAGCCTTCCATGTTCTTAATTCCAACATCGGATTCCAGGCTCTCATGCTTCCACTTGCTTTCGCCACTCTTGGTTGGTACGTCATGCCTCATTCTTTAACCACCTTTCAAACTTGTTTGATTAAAATATGGAAATTTTTACTACCCTTTTCAACTCCAGTACTATTTATTCAGCTAAGATATATAATAATAATCATCATCATTTAGAAATATATATTTCCATGGATCTCAAGTTGTAGTGTTGTACACGATTAATCTCTCATCTACATGTAG
>Ga0123342_1004966_pt1 | contig 19792 bp, 8 predicted proteins | sample Turbeawhitnodule_FD_89960 | JGI IMG/M metagenome (GOLD analysis project Ga0123342, IMG submission 89960) | Root nodule microbial communities of legume samples collected from Mexico - Turtle bean Mexico white nodule | ecosystem: Host-associated > Plants > Roots > Nodule | place: Mexico: Nepantla... | reverse complement strand
TGAGAATTGAAAGTGTTTGAATGATAATATAAATGAGTTGAACTGTTTTTGAATATTTTGTTGAATTACTTAAATGAGATGTTTGATGAGAAGTGGTTGTTTGATTTTAGATGATGATTGATTAAGAAAGCATATATTTGGAACTTAGTTATGTGTTTAAGTGAATTTTTAGATATAATTGATTTTTTAGAAAAGTTTAAAATATTTATATGATTAGTGAATGAATTGTTGTGTGATTTGGAAATTCTAAACTTTAGTATGATTTGATTGTGTAATTTGGATATTGTGAGAGTCAAAATATGAATTTTAATCAAGACATAGTATTTTCAGGAAAGAAAATACCGTGTTAAGATTGTTTAGGATGTGCATTGACTAGGGATTTGTCTAGAAGGAGATATCCTGACTCTCCTGAGATAATGGAATCATATAGATGAAGTTATTCAGGTGGTGAGAGTTGAAGGAGGTTCATATGAATGGGTAAGTTGTTTGAAAGATAACTAACTTGACCTATTATATGAATTAACCCTGTCATACTAGGAGAGATATGATATTGAGATTATTTATGCACACAGCTGTGTGGATTTCACAGTGAGATAGTATGACAGGTGCAGATCTCTGAGTCTGAGTCAACGCACGAGTCTTCCGGAAGTAGAGTCAATTGTCTATGAGTTGTGAGTCAGTAGAAGACTGACATGAGAAAGATGAATATTGAAATTGTTGATAGACACTTGATGGTTAAGTGAAATGCATGAGAAACGATGGATTTATGTGGATGTTTAAAGTTATATTTATGTTATAAGTTTTAAAAATACCTAGCTTACCCTTTGTTTTCTTTTGTGGTTGTTTTTCTTTGATGTGTGATGATCGTGTATTTTACACGGGAGCAGATGATGTTACAAGTGATAGAGCTCCTCAGTGAGAAGTTGGATGATGAAAATATTTTATTTTCTTTTGAGTATTTGTTTTAATTTTATGTAAATATTTCAAATCTTATGAAGAGAGATATTCTGAAACAGTATATGAAAGAATTGTAGATATATTTGTATTATGGTTATATTTTTATTTTAATATTCCATACAAGATTATGGTTATTAGATATGGAAAATATAGGGATGTTACAGACCTTGTTTAGTTGTTGGATGTATGTCCTTGATTGAGGGTGTGACCTCTTTGGTGGGTTGATGTAACTGTATTTGTTGGGTTTCTATATCTTGTACTGGGATATTATCTTGGTTTGTAGTGCAATGTTTGTTGGATCCTTAGTTGGTAAGGTGTTAGGAAACTTGTTTTTGGTGTTTTGTATAAGGGTTGGGACACCCCTGAAATGTCTCATTTTATTTTATTTATTCTTTGCTGATAAAAAAAATATAGTCGTATTATTATAAGTTAATGCGGCTATGGGTACAAACCCTACAAAGATTCTATGGGATGCTACTATATATGGAAGAAACAATAACATCCCATTATATATACATAATATATACATATGTATGATGTGTTAGAGGTTGCAGCTAGCAACCACGAGCTTAATATATCAGTCATTCAGTTCTAAATGATGTAAGTCTCTTAAAAATTATTTTAGTTTAATTTATTAATCTAATCATTGATTATATTTTAACTAATTGTACTATTTATACTTGTAGATATATGTTTGGAGGGGAAACAAGATGCTTGTGAATTCATGAATCCCAAATTAATCAATCCTTTAGAAAATAAGAAAATTGAAAACCAGACATACATTACCAACTACTTGGTTACAAGAGAAACAAATATATTTTGCACCTAATATTAATGAGTAAGTACAATTTTTAAGTCGTCAATTATTGTTATTTCATCACTTGTACTTTTATATTAATAGTTTTTTCAATGCAAACATCACTAGCAATTACTTGTGATATCGGTAAATAACACAATGTTGTATGGTTATGCTCACTATACAAGAAGCCACACGTGTTTCTCAAGCTAATATTCAATTGGAATTACATTATCAATTTACGTATGCATATTACTTAAACCTTTCCTAACTTGTGTTTTTCTATTAATTAGCTCATACAATAGATATAACATCTCGAGAGGTCGAGCAAGTGCAAAGTCCCAAAAGCTTACATGGTTGCACCTAAAGGTTATTTGTAATTTTCATTAATTAATTTTCTATCTTCTTTTGTTTGTAAAATAAATATCTTTATTAAGTCTTCATTAATATTGAATTATAGTGCAATAAATAATCAGAAGGGTATGAGTGTGACTATTATATAATACAATGAATGACTACCATTGTATGAGCCGACATTGAAAGAGGTTGGGACAAGGTAATCACATTTAACTAATTCTTTATATAAAACAATGTCTACTTTATGGATTAATTTCAACTTATTTTGTGTTACAGTATTTTATGGATGTTTAATGACTCAATTATGAATCAATGGATTATGTGAGGAACACTTGGAAAATATATTTTATTAGCTTCTACAACTCTAGGATCGATGATATTTGATTCGTTAAATCTTATATTGTTTAGTGTTAGTTTTAGTTTATATGCTTTTAATGTATACAAATTTCCACTTTACAAAATTAATTTATATTTTATTTTTTATGTGGTTAAGGATTTATTATTTTATGAGTATTTATATGTTTATATATTTTATTGTCATATTCCAGAGTCTGTCTGGGGTTTAGTCAATACAAGTTAACAAATATGAGGAAATGAAATATTCAAACCAAATTAAAAAAAAAAATCATCACATAGACAATGGTTCACACCAAAATTGCCGTTTATATAACAATATAGGACAGTTATTTCAAAAAGTTGTCGTCTATATTGTCACTTTATTAATTTGTTCAATTTTGTCACATATTAGGCGACGTCAGGCCAAAATCGTCATCTATGTGTGACAATTTTTGTTTTTTATTTTTAACTTCCCAAAGAATATGGACGATGGTTTGTGCAAGAACATCGTCTATCAAAACAAAAATAAACAACGATTTTAGGTAGTAACCATTGTCTATATGCAAAATTATAAATGAAGGCTTAAGCGGTTGCCTATAGGAAATTTGTTTTAACAATAGTTGAGTGGACGATAGTTTTAAAATTATTGTTGTACGATATTAAAAATCATCGTCTAAGGACCTTTTTATAATAATGAAACAAGAATATTACATGCCCTACGTGTTATCCAACAAAAATACAATATGTCCTTACTTTTTATGTGCATGGCACTTGTGCATTTCATTGTTCAAAGGTGGTAGTGGTCAAGAAAATGAGTTTGGTAAAAATTGTTTTGCAATGTTATGTTCACATCTATTGGTGGATATAGTAGTTGTGGAGGAGGTGTCATGGTGATTAATGGAGGAGGAATGCTACCAAAATTAAATTAGACAAACTTTAAAGATATGAGTTCATATAACATAATCGATTATGTAAGACAATAATCGATTATGCTAATTTTATGTGAATAATAATTAATTATGTGTTGTTGAGTGTGAAAGAATAGTCAATATTATATATATATATATATATTTATTTATTTATTTATTTATTTATTTATTTTATTTATTTATTCAATATGATTAATTATATGCATGTATAATGGATTCTATTTGTATGATTTCAAGGTAATGTTGCACCAACATTTTGGCTTTTGATTTTGTGAAAATCTTTCTTTTGAGTTGAGTGATGCCAACTTCTTATATTAAGCATGCTAATTCAAATACAACTAAGCAAATTAGAAAAAAAATTCTTCCAATAAATTGAATTAAGTTATATTTTGTTAATAAGACAAGTATCATTTACTAAAAATATATATTCAAATAATTAAGTAAAGTTGCAATAATATTAAAATACACTATTATTTAAAAATAAAAATATTAATAGTAGACTGGTATAATTTCTAAAATTGAATTTACATTTTTCTTCACTCGTCCATTTGGTATTTGGTTTTGCTGTGGTAAATAAAAACTAAAAAAGTTCAAATGAATGAATGAAAAAATCGTCTTAAAAATATTCTTATCACCTAAGTTTATCTCATAGATATGATTTTATATTATAATAACAATATTAAAAGATTAATAATAAAAATAAATTTCTAAAATAATAATTATAATATATAAAAATAATAAAATTTTAAATAATAATAGTTAATGTAAATTTATTAAATAATAATATTTATATTCTAATTCGTTGACATCTTTTATAATTATAAATATTTTATTTTTATTTTTTATTTAAACAAAACAAATTTAACAATTTTTCTCAACAATAGATAATTTGTATTTTTTGAACCGAGTTCTTGAACAGTATAAAAACAATGTTTTAATCATAAATGACTTCCATTAACAAATAATTAATTTTTTTTAATTATCAGATTAACCTCAAATTTAAAAAATATTATATATCATCATTATCATTATGTTAATTATTTTATGTTAGACACTGTTTATTGAGTCTATAAAAACTATGACGGTTACATCAGTCAAGTAGTATTCAGTCAATACCAATACTTCCTTGGTACCGTATGGTACAGAAAATTTTACCAGTTTTTAATGATAAATGATCATACATGATAACATACTTATTTTCTTATAATAACTATTTTAAAAGTATATCTAAAATGATTTAATTTCTTATTAATTATCAATCTAAAAATCTTTTTACTTGGATTGTATAAAAAGGATAAACTCGTAAGTAATTTATACCCCACCCACATGATGATTTGACAGTCAAAAAATTCAGAAAGAGTTTAAATACATGGAAGTAAGTTTTATATAGAAGGAAACTTTACTTGGGGTTGAGACACATGTGGGGTAAACCCAGCTACCCAACAAAGGGAACACTTAGTACCCAATTCTTGACAACATTTCAAAGCCCAGCTTTAATTTATGGTCTTTATTCTTAGGAATTCTCACGTCGGTTCTCGCGAAAGAAAAATAACACCGTGAAAATATTCCTTCCTTTTATAAACAACTGTTACCTATGGTAACAAATAACGAATCTTGGTAACATAGTTGTTGTGAAAAAAAATAGAAAATAGTAAAAGTGGGTTGATGATATGCATACTTTAGCAGAACCCCCGCTACACATGCTATTTATCTCGAGTCAAACAAGAATTTCAACAAACGGCGCTTTCATGTTAGGAATCTGACAGCGCATTCAAAAGTAAAAAAAAAAAAAGCACAGCATCATCAAACTCAAACTTTTCTATGGCAGGGCACCTAATTATGTAACAGGTAAGAAATTTTGTTACTTCAACAGTAAGAGTCTTCTGCAGTAGGTCTAGTTTTAAATGCTTATCTCTTGGATTGAAAATGCTTCAATATAAGTGACCATCTGCAGCTGAAAACGCCACTCATGTCACCATTATAATAAACGCGGAAAAACTCTAGCCCAAACAAGAGGATAACCCAAAAAAACAGAGAACAAAACTTTATAAAAGAGCAAAGATTATTATTGTTTTTAAAAGAAAATAACCCACAGTGGTCCCTATTCCCTCTGTGATGTTGCAATCAATTCCCAGGTACAATAACAGAGATCTCAAAAATGGGTCCGAACAAATATCTTTGATAAAGAGGTCTGAGTCATGGACCTTTCAACCATTCATATATATTAAAACAACACTGTTCACTAAATTCCCATAACAACCCTCACAAGTTCTGTAGCCGTAGACACTGAGTTCAAAAACATTAAACAACTTGATTTATGTAAGAGAGAAAGTAGAAAAGACAGAGATACTCTAGAAATAATTATATAGTTTACACCACACATTATTGAAATTTAGTTTAAATTTGTACTCTTTTAAGTGTTGATTAGTGACACCGATCATACATTTGATAGGTTATAGAAAATTTATTTTTAACGTTTTCATCTCCATGTTTAAATCTGAAAAACTGTGTATCTCTTGACCATTGCCAACTTAGGAGATTGATTAATGGTCAAGCTTCATCCTATTTGAAACGGAATTATCTCTCTTTCACAACTTTATCTCCCAGTTTGGTCATCAGAGAAGAGATTAAACACAATTTAGGAGAGTAGACACATCCTCCCTTCGGACAATGGTAGAACACTCACACAGTTCAATGGGTATAAAGATGTGATAGAATTTATTACGAGTTATTAGACAAAAATACTTGAAATGTTATTGGATTTAAACTCAAATTCTAGCCTATTTCGAAAGAGGATTATAATAATCTCTCGAGATACAACCTGTTGAAAAAATCAATTCAAATTTTTAAACATTAATAAAACAACATAAAAAGTGAAGATAGACATTCCAACTTCCAAGCATGATAAATGAATCTTAATTCTTAAAGAATCCCATTATTATGATAAAGAGACTTGAATTTTGTCATATAAAGGATATTATGAGAAAAGCAAATACAAAAAGAATTGTGATGTGTCTAATAATGCAAAGTCATGTATTTTCATTTTCAATGTCCTTTTTTGTGCCTCATGTTTTTTTATCTTCGTTTTTTTTTACTATCAGATGCCCAATTGTTGCCATAACGATTTATATATATATATATATATGAGACGAAATAGTATGCATTAGCATCTGCAGCGGAAAACAGGTATATGCAGGGTTATAACGGGATTTCGCTATTCTTGGTTTGCGCTGACCTGAACTAACACATAAGAAAGAAGAAACATGAACAGCATACATGTTGTCCAGTTTTAATACATTAATAAAAGTGCTATATTTTATTTTTTTTAAGAAGATTGGTTGCTTAAACATGAAAAAAAAAAACAAAAAACAAAACCTCAACCCTACAATTCAAAGTCATGTTTTGTCGTTTTGTTTTTTTTTCTCCTAGGAAACAAAAAAAAAATCCCATCTTATCACGATGTTCCTTTACACAACCAACAGATTTAATGAAGGCCGTACCGGATCACGTTACAGTGATTTTGTCCACTAACTACGGATCATCGAATTCTTCTCTTCTCATTCTGAGTCCATCAGTGTCTCTTCCTATTATTGTGTTCTCCATTGGTTTTCCTCGTTTTTTTTTTGTTAAGCCAGGACAATGTGATATTTCCAACGACATTAATCGCTGTTGGATGGACCAGAGGATTAAATGTGTTCTTCTTCTGGTACTTCAGCATTGATGAAAATGAGAAAACGGGACCGTGTGTTTGTTGCCATAATCGGTGATTTTCCTTCTTTTGAACTCCTGCTCTTGTATCACCCCGTTGGTTTTTTCACATTCCAAGCTTAGAAAATGTTCGTCTAACACATTAACCGGTGTGTCTGAAGTTGAATTTATATTCAACACAGATTCGTACTCCTCCCTGGCTATGTCCTGTATCACATTATAACATTGCACCACAGTTTCCTACAGTAAAATCATCGTACCCTCTGTTATCCACATAATAGTATCAATAATGGTATAAAAAATTTTGTTTTTCACCATTCATTTTACCATATATGTCGATAAAAGAAAAATGAAAAGAATGAAAGATGTGTACTTTGTTAACATACGAACAGTCGGATATTGCTCTTAAGAAGCATGGATATTGAAAGGGAAACAACTCATGTGAAGCATACAGAAGGGCTGACGCAGCAACTATAGATGGCTTGAATTCCAAGACCTTTATCTCTGAAAAGTAAAGTGAAATATCAAACATTATTTAACTCTAATCCTGGATTAGCAATCAAATTAACTCATTTAACTTACAATGTTCTAGTCAATTCAGCATTAACTATGGTTATACCTCTTTGTGACTTTAGAATGATTTCAGATGCTCGATCCTTCAAAACCTGCCTAAATGCCGGGTCTTTGAGCCTGAACAAATCCACGAAGAAGGGAATGAAAGAAAAGGGGGTGATCGAACGCATTCGCCACTGGAGAGCCCCCAAGACAATGCCCTCCATTCTTTGAACTGTTTGTGTCTCAAAAACTACACCTCCTTCACCATGATTCAGCAGAACCTGGTCACAAGCAATACTAGTTAATTTCAATTCAAGAAAAAGATTCAAAGCCTTAGGATGCTCAAACAGTTTACCTGGACGTCAGTGGCAGAGTATTCTGCTTTCAACATCTTGGCCGCTAAAGAAAAGCAAGATATTGCAAGAAGCTTGTTTGCCCATGGCTTTGGTTGCTGTTGCACAAACCCAGTTTTCGTTACATCTTAAGAGGGCATACTTTTTTTTTTATTGGTACAAAACTAATGTTTTAAATTTCCTTTGCCTTAACAATTTCATTACAATCCTTGAAATTGCAAGAAATCATGTCGATATTGTAAACAAATGTGACCACAATTTCTGTGGTATTTCCAAAAAGATTGATACTCCAGTTACATACCCTTTGAAACTAAGCATTAAACAAAGTGGGGTAAATTATGAACAAGCTGTTTGGTTTAGCTAGTTACCAATATTCCTTGGTTAGCGAGGAAGCGATCCAAGTAGTTGATAGCTAGGTAAGGAAGAACTGGATCGAAAGTGCAGGACAACTGAAGAGAAACGAAACAAGCAAGAAACCACGTTGAGAAACAAAACACCAAAACTGGATATTTGTCTTTGTCAAAGAAAGTGAATTTCGTTGGTGCTGGATTACCTGTGAAATCAAAGAGACAACATTTCTTCTAACAGAGATGTCGAAGTCGCTGGCTTTGAGAGTTTGACAGTAATTGGGTGGAGGGATGTGGTCGGATTCGATGAGGAAGAGGGAAGGGAGAGCATCCCATGGAAGGTCGTGGAAGTTTCCAAGAGGGTTTTCGAGGTTAAAATCCATGGACTCGAAACAAGTCTGTTTTGTGAAGTTGGTCTTGGTTAAAGGTTATGGAAGAGTAAGAAAGAATGAGCATTGTAGAAAAATAAATGAGATATATATACATAGAACAAAGAGAGTGTGTGTGAGAAGGTAAAAGGTAGTGAGAGAGTTAGAAATGTACTGTGGTTTCTTGAAATTGAAGGTTTTATTGGTGTTTTTGTTAGCACAGAGAGAGAAAAGAGGAAATAAAAAAATGGGGAAATGGATGAGGAAAGGAGAAAAGAGAAGGTAGTTGGTTTGGTCCCTCACCTGCACAGTGATGTGCACAGGGCTGCATGAGAGGTGAGTGAGTGAGGATGCTGCTAATGCTGTGCCAGAATAAAGGTTAAGACCAGTTAATGACCAAAAAGTTTGGGTCTCTTTTTCGAGGCTCAAATTAATACCTTACATTATTTTTAGACACCCAATGTAACTTACCAATGTCACACTGTAAATACCAGAGAAAACCATAAAATAAATAGTTTGTTTTTAGCTGAATGTATAAAAAGTCAGTACTTTTTTATACACTTACATATAATTTTAATAATAACAAATGTTTTTCAAACTGTATTTTTATAACATTACTGATTTTTTTTTTAAATCATGTTTTCAATAATGCATTATTTATACATGCTTCAGATATAAATATTGTTATTTGAGCATCTAACATATAAAAATTTTATAAAAAAATTTCTTTTAAATTCCTATTTTATTTTAACCGAGTGTTATTATCTCATTATTTTTTAAGAAATTCTTTAAGTTTTACTCTAATTAAGAGGTCTTATAAAAAAAACTAATTTTTATAATTTTTTATTTGTATTTTAATTTCTTATAACTTTATTTTTTATAATAACTAAATTCTAAATTTTAGATTCTTATTAAAACTTTTACATATGATATGCTCTAATTTATTTAGAGAAAATTAGAAATAAAAATGATAAAATTACCTATGTCCCTGTAACTGTTTTAGGAGAATTTACATGAACTAATTTTGTAAATTTTCGATGAAATATAAATTATTTTTCCAAATGAATTACATTATGTTTGTATTTACGATATATAAAAGTAGGGCATTTATTGAAAGATAAGTTACTCCATCATTTTCTTCTCATCTCTCTTTTAACTATTTTAATCAAGAAATAAATACATTTGTAGAACTTACAATTATAAATTTTTCTATTTTATTTTCTTTCATCTTTATATTTCAATAAAATTTTATATATATATGTAAAATAAATAAATATGACATGAAAAAGTTAAAGATATAATCAAAGATGAACAATAATTATGTTTTGAACTTTAAATGAATTTAAATTAGATAAATACACTTGAAAAGATAAAGTGAGTATTCTTTTAATAAGTCACACACTTACCCTCTTTTACACTCTCACACAAGGATAGAAAAGAGATAATGAAAGAAAACATTATCTTAATAGCAAAGAAAGTTTCTTATAAGAGAAAGAAAAATATCTACCCACTCTAATACATGTATAATAGAAAATTTCATAAAGGTCAAGGAGAGAGATATAATTTCAAATGATTTCACACTCCCAAATAATTTCACACTCTTCTACTACCATTGTTGCTCCTTAAAACTGTTTCACCACACAAAATCTTCAGGTTTGATTGACCAACTTTTTATGTTCACTTTTTCAGTTGATAGTTTTCGGTACGTGTCACCTAGCTAACAATTTTCTTTTTTTGTTTTGGCATCAACTTTTTGTCCTTATCCGTTATTTTATTAGCTGACCCTTTTATCCCCATAACATTTCCAGTTGATTCTTTTACCCTTATAACATTTCCTCCACCCTCAAAATCAACCTTATCCTCAAGTGTGATAGAATTCCATTATGTTGGTGTAATAGCTTTTGTAAGGATGGAGGCTTAGTGTGATTGAACTGATACTTGGTTATGGTAGGTGGGTCACAACCATAGACAACTCAAAATGGTGTCATTCCAATGATAGTTTGGAAGGAATGTTGTACCATACTTCTACTCAGTTAAGAATTTAAGCCATTTTTTCATATTTTCACTCACAAAACATTGTAAATACGTCTCAAGGCATTTATTGAGATCCTCATATTGACCATCACTATGAAGATGGTAAGTTGAACTCATCACTAATGTAGCACTACTTAGTTTAAACAGGTGTTTCAAAATCTAGTAGTGAAAGCTCGATCACGATTTGAAACTATGGATTTTGAAAAACCATGGAACTTGATGATAACCTTGAGGAAAACCTTTGGAACTTGTTTGCTTGTATGATAAGTTTTCAGAGTGACAAAGCGAACATATTTGACAATTTGTCGAGTCGATGACAACCATAATGAGTGTTGATAAGTGTCATAATTCAGTAATATTTCATACAAAAGTATAAGCACTTATGGACTTTAATTGATAAATTAGTTATAATTCAACCTCTAATTTAGAAATTTGAACCTTTTTTACTTATTTTTGGATTATAAGATGAATATGAATGATTTATTCCCAAATTTGTGTTAATTTCATGAATCTAGGGGAAAATGGAGATAAAAAGGCTAAAAGAGAATGAACAAGTTAAAGACAAGATGAAAAAACAAATTTGAAACATTGAAAACTCGCCCAAGCAAGATCACTCAAGAGGAACTCCCCTAAAGCTCGCTTAAGCAAGTTCACTTCAGTAAAGTTGGGTTTTTTTCTTGTAAAACTCGCTTAAGCAAGTAATATCTCACTTAAGCGAGAGGTCACTTAGCCTAAGCTCAATTAGGTTAAATAGAAGGCGTGAGACATAACCCTAGACATCATTGAAGGAACTAAAGGAAGGAAACCCTAAAGGAGACAGTTGTCAAGGAGAAACACTCTGGATCTTCTTTTCTTGTTGTCCATGCTTGTCACAGCCACCATGAGTGGCTAATTATTGCCTTTGAGATTGAGAGTAATTTGTTCAAACTCTTATGTATTGAAGTGATATTTATCTATAATATTCAGTTCTTGATTGATGATTGATATTATCATTTTATTCTCAAAGCTTGAAACTATTCATGATTTTAATCCTTAGATTTGATTGGAAAGTACTTGTAAGTATTCGACCTAAATGATAATGCTTAACATATTTGAATGCTAAAAATTGATTTGAAATGTTAATTGCTTTATAACATTTGTTCATAATGATAAAGTGTTTTTATAAATATGTGAGGAATCAATATTTAGGAAACTCTCTTAATAATTTTGTATGCAAGAAATCAATACGAATGATTTTTATATGTCCATCAATGTGAATCAAGAAGGAATGTTATATGTTTTAAACTACAAACGAGTGAGAAGAATTAACCTCATTCCCAATTTTCTTAATTGAAATCTTTTACTTATTTACTTTTCTTTTATTTATATTTTATGCAAACTATTGTCAATATCAAATCAAATCAAATTATTCTATATATTCTTATACTTAGTGAATGCTACTTTTAGGATTTTAAATAATTGTTCCTTGTGAGTTTGATATTTATCCTTAGGGATAAATTATTACTTCTGACTTGTACACTTGTCATAAAGGAATTATCAACTGTAAATCCTTACGAAGGAGGAAGTCACAAAATGAATTTGATAGCACATCTTCCAATATCTTAGCAGGCATCGGGAGCAATTGTAATAATCTTGGGGTAAGGCAATGCTAGACTTGTCTTTCTCGCTTGGAATGTGTAAGAATCTTCTGATGTGATCATATTGTGTTGGTGTAGGTAATGTGGTTTTTTCCCCATGCAATGTGATAAAAGCTCTTCTTGAATAAAACTTCAGTTGGAGAGTACTTAGTCGAAAATATGTGGACCCAAGGTTGCTAGCGATGAAGCCCTCAATAACTTGTCCAACACCTCCGACAAGCAATAGGTAGATTGATAATGTTAGTTTATGGCCTTGTATCGAAATTGTGATTGTTTTCACTAATCCTTCCACCCTCAGCGCATTACCATTGCCAACCAAGACCTGAAGACTAAGAATAGGTTCCACTAGCAACTTCAAATGTTGAGTAATTTGAGGCTGCAAAAAATGTCAATGTTACCACTATCTAATCATATTTCTATAGTTACACCATTGATGGACTCTTGGAATTTCATATACCTATCCATGTGTATCCTTCTAATCATATGCATTATATGAATTTCATAGAGGAGTAAGTATTGTTTGTTGGGACATTTGTGTGCATGTGTAAACTTGTCATCACAAGTATAGCACAAGCCCTTTTCTCAGCATAAGTGCATTTCTGCTGGAGAGATTCTCCGGATATTGGATGGTCTAGCAGGAGGTGGAATTGGTTGTTGGCTGGGTAAAAAGAAGAGGTTACGTAGGGTAATAAGTTTTTGGTGGCAAGTGATAGGTTTTTATGAAGGGTAAAATGGAGGCAGTGGTATGCTTGCATTCAAACAATCTAGCTAGGGATATTGCTTTTAATAAGGACTGAGGACTTTGGGATAGTACGTCTCTATGAATATCCAGCTTTGACCCACTGGTGAAATTTTCAGGCAAGACATCTGTACTGACTCCAATGATTCCTTTGGGTAAACTTAAATAGTGTAGAACGTGAGAACTCAAATGAGGAGGGACCAAATTACACCTCTAAGGCACGAGTTAAACTTTGCTAGGATGGAAATAGGTTGTTCTTCTGCATCAACTGAAACCACGAAACAACATCTTTCTCAAGGTGAATGGCAACTATGGCCAAGCGTTGTAAATTTGGTGTTGCATAATGGTCAAAGAATTGTTATGCTTGGAATACCCATTAAAACATATTGACCCATCAAACCTAAGAAAATCCAATTTAACGTTGTGAACTTGGAATGGTGGTCGGTGTGAGCTAATCGTATCTGAATCGAATTGTAGACACCAGTAGTGCGTGAATTCGAGATTTCCCTCATAGTAGATTCCAACTACTTAAAACAAGACTCATAGTTAGCATTGTAGTTCTCTGAGTTCTAAAATCTTGTTAAGATAATTTATGAGTTCTTTTAATCTTATATTTTCCGCCATTGGTATGATGAAAACACCAATGTTATACTCACACACAAGGGTAGAAAAGAGAGGATGAAAGGAAATAGTATCTATATAGTAACAAAAGTTTCTTACAAGAGAAAGAAAAACATCCACTAACTCTAATATAGATACTAAAACAAAAAATTCTCAAGGGCTAAGGAGAGAGAGATAATTTCAAATGATTCCACACCTTTTTGCTACCACCACTACTCCTTAAAATTGTTTCACCACACAAAATGTATAGGTTTGACTAACCAACTTTTTACGGTCACTTTTTTGATTGACAATGTTTTTTCTATTCTCGACGTATATGTCAGCTAATTAACGATTTCATTTCTTTGTTTTGGCATTCGCTCATTGTTCTTGTTCGCTATTTTATCAGCTTACTCTTTTTTCTCCCATAACATTATCAATTGACCATTTTATCCCATAACATCATCATTATCAAATGAAAAACGTATTTAATTAAAAGTTGAAAATATTAATTAATTTTAAAAATAAAAACTAAATTTGTAGTTATTTTAAGACAAAAAAAATAGTTATCAACTATATACTAAATATAATGGATAATATGATAAAAATTATAGTATTAGTTATCTATAATATATAATAAAATTAATTTGGTTACGTAACTTATATTTTTCCTTTTTTCTATTATGCGATTATAAACACTACAAGGAAATAATTAAATAATAACTAATATTAGAGATAAAAATAATTAATTAAAGACTAAGTTAAATACTATTTTATAAATTAAAAATTATTAATATATAAAGTAATTTCTATTATTAATAAAAATTTATAAAATAGTTTCTAAATTGACATTTAACATTATCTATCAAGATTTTAGCTATTAATTATTTTAGATTTAAAAATAATCATTAATTCTAAATTAACTATTAAAGACTAATTTGAAATCTAAAGTAATTAGTAGCTAAAACTTTAGTAGCTAATGTTAGATAACAATTTAGAAACTACTTTATAAATTTATATTAATAATAGAAACTATTTTAGATACTAATAATTTCTTACTTTATATAATAATATCTAAATTAATTAATATAATGATTAATTATTTGTTTATCTATAAGTTAGTTATTATTTAATAATTTTTTTGTAATGAAAAGAGAGAGATAAGTATTGGTAAAATGTATTATGATACTAGTATGTGATGTGTTCTTCTAAATTTTAAAATATAAAATATTTTACTTAAAGATATATTTAAAATTAATATAAATATAAATATATAACTTAAACTTATTAAAATGATATAATAAAAATTATAGATGGATACATATATTAATGCTAGTATATTAATTTACAAATGAAGTCCTTTTTAGTTATTTAATAATCGAAATTTTAGGGAAAAAATAATTTACTTGAATGCTTAAAGTTTGAGTATTTCTATATTGAACATTTTTATCACGCATAAAGGATTTATATCACTTAATTACAATAGTTGGAATTTAATTTCTAACTAATGAAAATGTAGAAAATTCAAATTGAAAAGATGTATTAAGCATCAAATCTTTAAGAAAAATATTAGTTTTCATGTTCGAGAAAGTGATACTACTTGTTCAAAAAAAAAAAGAAAAAAGATAGAGAATGTTTTTACTTTCTCAAATAACAATTTTCTTTTATTCTCTTTTTTCATTATATATGATTGCTTTTGCTTTACGAAAGTAAGATTGGTTTTTAAAGTTTTATAATTTTTTAAATTTAAATTATAGTAGTTATGCATATGTTATTATTTTAAAAGTTAACTTTAATAATACTTCATTTGAATTTTTTTGATAAAAATATTTCATTTTATATTAAAACAAATAATATTATTTTAATTATAACTATATCAATTATTGTTAGTTTTTAGTAGTGCTATATTTGAATTCAAATTAAATCTCGTTTTATTTTAAGTTTCACACATTCTATTACAATTATATTATTATCTACGAATTTAAATTAAATATTATTTTAATATTTTTATAAGATTCATTAAAAAACATGATAAACTGATCTCGATCATAAAATTATGAAATTTAAGAAAATTATTATATATAATATTTGATTTCTATAAAAAAATATCAGTACATTAAATTTAAAAATATTAACTGTCCATTTGTGTTAGTATTGAAACGCCAATTAATCTTATTTAAAGTTGAACGTTATGTACTTCAAGACGAGATGGAACAAATTGTAATTTTGTTATAAATATGGTTTTTACTAGACTAATCCTCTACTCATAAGTTGTTTTATTATGCAATAATTATCTTAAACCTTAACAACAACAAAAACTCTGAATAAACAAGATAGCATATAAAAAGTAATAATATTTTTTATCTTTTCGGAAAAGTTTTAAGTCAACCAATATTTTAAATTTTAATGAAACAAATTATAATCTAATGACATATATTTTTTAAAATATTATGGTAGATATTATTATAAAACATTGATATTTAAATTAAGTTAACACATTAAAGTTTTATCTTACATGTTATAATATAAATTTTTATTAAAACAAAAGATAAAAATAATTTATAATATATAAATGGATGCAAACATATTATGAGTAACTTTTATAAAGTTGAGCTAGATTTAACACTATAAGCATGAAATAGAAACTAATTTTAGAGACAAAAAATAATTAGTTGTTATAGTGACTAAATTTGAGACCATTTTAAAAACTAGAAAAAATGGTTTCTAAATTAGTTCCTATTATTGTTATATAGTTTCTAAATTGGTATCTAATTAGCTACCAAGATTTTAACTACCAATTATTTAAATTCTAAATTTGGTAGCAAAAACCTTGGTAGCTAATTACAGACCAATTTAGAAACCATTTAACAATAATAAAAATTAATTTAAAAACTACAAAATTTGTTAGTTCGTCTCTAATTTAGTTACTATAACAACTAATTATTTTTTGTCTCTAAAATTGGTTTCTATTTCATGATTGTCTTATAGTGTAAGTCAACTTCCTAATATGATATTAGAATTATATCTTACGCATAAGTTGACATGTTTCGGCATAAAGATATGCTGAAGATCTCAAATCGACTAAAGATAAAAATATTTTATAATATATAAGTAGGTTGATTTAGATTTAAAATTTACTTTATAAAAAAAAAATTAAATAAAAACTCGCGTAAAAGGTTAGGAACTAAGAAAATATTAGAAAGCTTAACCAATTCCTAAAAATATCAAAACAGAAATAGGAAAGTAAAAAAAAAAAAAAATGCATTCTCCTAAAAAGATAATGCAATGATATTTACATGTAATGAAATAAACTTGCATTTAGTTATTGCAAGTAATGAATAATTAAGTTTGTAAGAAGTAGATAGATTTTTGTGAGCAGCTTCATTGAAAAGTAAGACTGCTGCTATTGAACAGACAATAAGTCAAATACTTATTATAAGGTACACGTATTTTGTTTTAGCCTACTCTATGCATGGACCATCTCATCATTACTATGTTTGTTTCCCTGTGTTCCTTTTTTTGTATTAAACTTAACCACGCGTCTACGGTGAAATATCAAAATGGGAGCTACATTTTTGTAAACAAAGTTATGAAAATAGGTTCTACATGATTAATAAATAATCATCACTTATTACCTCTAAATAATCTATAATAAATGTTTGATGATTGAGACTAAAGCAAGAGAATTTAATTAACTGGTAAGTTTTTAAAAACTTTAAAAAATTATGATGAAAGTCTTACTTTTCATTTTAATAATTTTGTCAAGTCATTTTTACATCACACTTTTTTTCCCTATTTTGACATCTTATGTTTATATCATTTTTGAAGAATTAATTTGACGCTACGACACTTCATATACTAGAAATTAATTTGGTGATAATTTTTTTTTTTTTTTTACTTTTGATGGTAAAAATTTAGAGTTTTCTCTTAATATTACTAATATAAGTAAATGGTCCCAATCTATATGAACATAATTACCATCAGAGTGCATTGATTAATTGGTATAGTTATTCTAACAATTTCAGTTTAATCAATTGTACCAAGTACAAAAGTTCAAATTCTAGGCATGTAGTTGATTTAAATACTCAAAGAAAGAGATTTTTCACTTCTACCATAACTATAAATTTTAAAATGCCAAGACTTTATTTTAAAAAAAATAAAATTAAAATGATCAAGTTTTTATTTGAGAAATTTTAACTACACGTTGTTATAATTTCTTCTTAAAACTTTCTCATTGATTGAAATTTATTGAAAACCAATAATTTTAGAGAGTGTGATTTCAAAATTACACATGTACAAGTAGCTACAAACATTACTATAATTTACATTAAAGAAATTTATTCACTGTCGATGTTCAGTATAATTGAATTTTATCCACGAACTATTCAGAAAGAAAACATTTACCAGTAATTTTGTGATTAAAAAGTTACTGAGTGATATTTACTATTTGTCAGAAATTACTAACGGATGATTTCGTAATAGGTTTCATAAGAAATACTGATACACCCATTCATGAAAATCTTTTCACTACAGACTCTATCAGATATAGATTCTTCAGCGGATATGTAGGGTAAAATTTTCTAGAGATTTATCAGTCAATAAATTTTCACAGATATATCTCGGTGGCATGCTAATATTGCAAACTTTTCTTAGTTGTTGCAGGAGGACGACAAAAGACAATGGAAAAACTATTATAACTTGTAACTTGAATTAAAGTAAGCGTATATATGTATGAATTCCACAAATGGGTAATTTTATTATATTTTTTTGTCACATAGCTTCAGAGCACGTGATAATTAATCTATGTAAAGTAAAGAGATTAAAAAAAGACTAGAGAAGTCTTTTTTTTTCTCATAAAAATACTGGGTTCTTTAATAATGAATTGAAAGGATTGATGTTACTTATTATTCAATTAGTGATTCTTTACTAATTGCATGACTTTAAACAAATAAAAGTAGTTGGGAAATTAAGGTTTAAACTTGTTCCAATCAAACTCAAACACGTTATAATACTATATTCAAAACAAGAAACTAGATATAGCATTCCACATTTATTAAGAAATATAACTCTAAATGATTCTTAGATCATATTATATATTATAAAATATCTTTATATCTAATTAATTTGAAATCTATAAAAACATTACATATAAATCCTCCACCTTCCATCTTATTATCATTATTTGTCTCTGATAACATAATTTACCAATATGTGATAAGAGGGACATATATTTGCAATATGTGCTTAGTTGTAAATTTACAGTAACCGGTTATGAATGATAATTAAGGTTTGAAGTATTTGGTTGCATGTGTTTGAAGCAGATAGGCATATACGTGTGTGAAAGTGAGAAATAATAGGTAAGAATTGAAAGAGATCATGTTTCTTATCCTAGGTTCGTAAGAGGATATACGTACCCACACAATTAAATATGCATTAAATAGACGGGTAGATTACTATAAATAAGTGCAACTGCTACAGTGGCGTGATACTTCCCTTACAGCTGTTCATACTTTAAATTACAAACCCCATTTTAACCCAACTACGAAACATGGGACCATCCTGTAAGAGACCATTAACCTACTTCTCTAACGGATACCACGTATATGTCTGTTTATGTACCACTCAATTATCTCAATCTAATGCATCCCAACTTAATAATTACTCTAATTTCATCCATCCACATACATATTATATATTATATAGGTTTTATGACCATGGTTTTTTTTTTTTTTTTTACCAAAATGGAGTTGTTGTCAAAAAAATTACAAATATGTAGAAGTCGTGCCAAGTTGACACGACTTTGCTACGTTAGCCTGAAGTCGTGTCAACATAACACGATTTCTGCCACGTCAACCTGAAGTCGTGTCAAGTTGGCACGACTTTGTCCACATCATATTTTTTTAATTCTTTTTTTGTTTTTAAATAAATATATATTATAATTATTTAATTATACTTAAAATTATAAGTTATGTAATATTTGAAATTAATTTGATAAATAAATTTTTTATGAAGGTATAAATACTTAGGTAAAGAAAATGAGAAAATTAATAATCAAACTTGAAATTGAATTTTATTA
>Ga0123342_1004965_pt1 | contig 19799 bp, 22 predicted proteins | sample Turbeawhitnodule_FD_89960 | JGI IMG/M metagenome (GOLD analysis project Ga0123342, IMG submission 89960) | Root nodule microbial communities of legume samples collected from Mexico - Turtle bean Mexico white nodule | ecosystem: Host-associated > Plants > Roots > Nodule | place: Mexico: Nepantla... | reverse complement strand
GCTTGCACACTTATCTTGGAGTCTCCATCCTCCTAGTGGCGTGATCATCCAACCATTCCTCCATCTTCATGAGCTTTCTCTTCTCCTTCCTTCCTTCTCTTTTTATGTTCATTCCATAGCTTGCTTCCTTTGAAATTCTGTTCGGTTTCCTTGGTGTTCTTGCTATTTTTGCTTCGGTTTTATATTTCTGCCGATTCATTCTTGCTTCTTTTTTATTTTCTAGCTTTTATGTTCGGTACATTTCAGTTTTATGCCATTTTGTTCGGTGCAATTGCTTTTCCTTCCATTTCAATCGGTTCAATTTGACAATATGTGGAACTTCCATATGAGTTTGGGTTTTGGTACTAGTTTTGGTCAGTTCTTGTTCATAGAACCTTGATCCAATTGTATGATAAAGTGCCTATCTCATATCCAACTCAAGATGATTCCTAAGAATGTCAAGAATCATTCTAATTGTGCTAGTGGAATCACATCAGTTTCCCTCTGACAGTACTGCATTAAATTGAGTTAATTTCCCTATGCATTGTTTCTATTGTAGATTCTTTTCTCAAGCAGTTACAAAGTCAAAATTGCTTTTATTGTTGGTCAGAATTCGTGCAGAAAGAGTGTTATTTTGGTCATGAATGGAATATATTCCATATCTTGAAAATTTAAGAGCTTTTATGACTAGTCAAATTCACATGTGCTGACCATGTTCTGGCATTGGCTGACGTTTTTCTGTGCTGACCATGTTCTTCTTGAAGACTGAAACCCACTAAATGTCAAGAATTGAAGTTGCTACCTGTGCATTTATATAACCCTATGCAGTTGTTTTTCTTCACAAAAACAACTCATTACCACATCTCTTGTTGTTTTTTCATATCTGTTATTCTTTCTCAAACTAGTTTCTGTTTTTCTCTTTGCCTCCATGGATCCCACACCTTCTTCATCAAAGAGGATCAAAACAAGGGCTGTAAAAAGGGGAGTACAAATTGAGGCATGGTTCTCGGGTGAAGATGAAAAGATTGAGAAATATATTCATGAAACAAGTAGAAAGACAATAAACATTCCAAAGCTTATCTCTTTCACTTGGTTAAAGGAGCAGAAGCTGGGTGAGCTGAGAAGTCTTCTCAAAGAACAGATGCTGAAGAAGTTCTTGGAGATGCCAGGGAACACATATCCTGATCTTATAAGGGTATTCTATACCAACCTTCAATTTGTTGGAAATAACCTTGTTTCTCGTGTAAAAGGGGTTGATATGGAGATTACACATGAAGTATGTACTTCCAACACTGGATTAAAGTATGTAGGGCTGCGAATCAACCAATGGAACATTGGTGTGGTGGAGGAATTTAACAAAATACAATTTTACAAGAATTGCTTGAAGAATCCTCAAGCTAAAGTGAGAATTTTTTCAGTGGGAGGTCTTAAATTGAATGAAAGGCCAATTGCCTTGATTGTGACATGGATCCTCACACGTAAGGGGAGCAATCATTTTGTGCTTACTGAGGAGGATCTTGTCTACATGTATTGTATTATGAACAAAGTCAAGATCAATTGGATCCACATCATCAAGGAACACATGCAGTAATCAATAAGGTTAAGTGACTATCATTATCCATATGTTGTATTGATTTCTAAATTCTTGAATTATTTTGAAGTGGACCTTGAGGAAGAACAAATTGAAGTTGTGAAATCATCTCTTGAAGTGAACAATGGTTCACTTAGCAAGATGGGTTTCACCAAGATTGGTGGAAAATGGGTGAGTAAAGATAGTGATCAAGGTTGTTCCTCAAGTGGTGTGCATGCTGGACAAGAAGAGGAAGATCTTGATGCTGGTGAAGGTGTTGGAGTTGATGCTCAAGAAGAACATGCTACTGCTGATATAGGAGCTGGAACAAGTGTTGGAAATCAAGGAGAAAGGATTCTCTTAATGTCTCATTTTGAGAGGTTTATTGTTAATAGGATGGACAACTTTGCTGAAAACAAAAGGAATCTCCATGATTTTTATGCTACAAATTTTCAGAACTTTGATGAAAAATTCCAAAGCATGGATACACGTTTCCAAAACCTTGATGAACAAATTGAAGCTGTTCAAAACCAACTATTTGAGCTGCAGTATGGAAAGGAAGATTGAAGCAAAGTTTTAGTAATGTTTATGCTTATATTGCTTTAATATTTGGACATTTTTTTCTTTCTTCATTCTATTTGTGAAGACAAATATGGGGAGAAAGTGTTGGTTTATGTGTTGTGTATGCTGCTACTACAAACTCTGATTTGAAGTTGTTAATTCTGCTGCATTGTTGCTGCTACACTCACTATTTTTGACACTTTTTGGACTGGTTTTTTCTGCTGTTTTGATTGTACATAAAACTAGTGTGTGTGCCTTCATAATCTGCTACTATATATGTTCTATGTTTGCATAGTTTTCTGTTTTGCAGGTGTTGGTTCAGATTCAAACAAATGAACACAAGCAACCAGGAATCTGTCTTCATCAAATAGGGGGAGATTGTTGATCAAGGATGATCTTGAAGCTTTGTTGTCTCCAAATCCATGGTGTTTGATGGAAGGTTGGAGTTGTTGTGTCTGTGGGTGGGTTTTGGGTAGAATATTGTGTAATCCACTCTTTGTTTGAATCTAAAATAGTTTAGAATAAAAAACTTTTCGAAAAAGATTGTTTTATAAAGAAGTGGAAAAACAACCTGTTGTTTTGTCGTTTCAATCAGTTGTTTATCACTTTGAGGTTTTTTGAAAAGGATTTGAAACTGTTTGACTTGGTTAACTTTGCTGTCAAGCCAATTCAATCAGTTGTTTCGAGGATTCAACCGATTGTTTGTTGAAAATTCATAACATAATTTCTGTTATGTTTGCAAATCAGCTTTAAATGTTTTCTAACTGAATAGGCTTCTGCTTTAAATGTTTTAACAAACTTTTGTAGTATTTAAAGAGGTTGTTACACTCTCTTAAAGATGGATAAAATTTTTGAGATATTTGCGAAAGTGTGAAAACAAATTTGAGTTTTCAAGATTTGCATTCAAGCTTTTGGGTTTTCTCAAAGAAGTGGAATAAGATTGTTGTAATCTTTTCATTTGATCTTCATCAGGTGTAATCCTTTCTGAATCTATTGTATTTCTGAATACTGGTGTGTAAGTGTAGAATCAGAGGTTGTTCTGATTTCTGTGGTGTTTGTGTCCCAAAGGAATTGTGCGTCTTGAGGTGTTCAAGGTCACTTCTTTGGTGGTGTGTTTGTAATCTTGATTTTGATTGCATAGTAGATACCCAGTGGTTTCTGGGGACTAATGTAGCTCTTGGAATAAGAGTGAACCAGTATAAATTGCTTGTGTGCTTTTCTCTTACCCTTAACTCATTTAATTTCTGTTTTTAAGTTGTTTTCAATTCAGCTGATATAAACAACCAGTTGAATCGCAAAAACAACCGGTTGATTTTCTATTAATCAACTTAAACAATTTTAATTGATTGCTTTCTAGATTTCTATATCTGTGATTCTGCTTTGAACTTCATTATACCTTCAAATTTTGCGAAAATCTTTCATAAACAATTCACCCGCCTTTGTTTAAGGCCATATATTCTAACAACAACATCATAAACCATGCTCTCAAATCTATTGAAGTGTCCTTCATGTGTACTGAAAATCTCAGGACTAGTATCTACGCATATGTTTGGATCACTTTCTCCATGACATGTCCATAAACCTGGTGAACTTAGCTCTCATCGTGTTCTGCATGCTCCACCCATGTCACCTTCAAATCATATGTAATCAACCATGTCAAAAAATTCCATGCATGTTTCAAAACTACTATTCTGGTGATTAATTAATTAAGTGCATCATGTTGACTGATTGAATTGTATGTATAATAATATAACGTTATATATGTTGGTTCATGGCGACACTGATAATAGAAAAATGTGTAAAAGTAAATCTTGGAAAAGCCTAAAGATTGGGTTTAGCAACAGATATAGGTATCTCTTGTGGACCTCGACCTTGTGGGATCGATATCTGTCATTAGGAACAAATTATTACCTTTGACAATGCGGTGCACTTGCCGTAAAAAGTCATCAAGTTTTTGGCACCGTTGTCGGGGAACAATTTTATTTGTTTTGTATATTTCCTAAATATTGTGAATATTTTAATTGTTTTGATTTTTTTATTGTGTTTATTTTTTCAGATTGGTTATTTTGTTTTTATTGTTTTAATTCTTATTTTGAATTTATTTTCTTTTATTTGTTTCTATTTATTTTATATTTTATTTTTCTTTTATTTGTTTTATTTAATTAGAATTTAATTTTATGTTCTTTTTAAATAAAAAAATATTTTCTACTTGTGAATCTTTTTGCTAACCTTTAAATTAGCTGCTTTTTATATGATATTTAACGGTCAGATTCCAAACGATCAACTGTTATTTGAAGAAGAAATTGAAAGGGTAGCTAGAAGAAATAGAAGATTAAAGATAAAAGAGAAGCAAGAAGATACTAGAGAGGACTCTTGAACAATTTTTTCTTTTTCCATTCATATATTTCAGGAGGATAACAACACGGTAGAGGAGGAAGAACCATCTCCTAGGAGGAATCTTGGAGATTACGCCATGCACCAGGGGCTTAGACATTTTTCTAGCATCGTAATACCTGCTACTAACAGGGCCTTGGAGATGAAACCTGCGTTCCTTACTCTCATTAGTACTTATCGATTCACAGCGATGGATCATGAGGATCCCCATACACACTTGGCTACATTTTATGAATTGGTGGGAACTATGGGTTTTCAGTCAGGTGATCTTTGAATGTGTATATGCATTTGTTTCCATTTTCATCGGCAGGAAAAGCTAAGAAGTGGCTCAAATCACACCCTAATCAGATCCTCACTAGATGGAAGGATGTAGAGGAAAATTTGCTACAAAGACTTTTTCCAATTTCTCGTTACATCAAAGCAAAGTTTGAAAGCTCCATGTTCAGACAAGGAGCATAGGAATCTTTCTGTGAGACATGGGAGAGATTCAAAATGATGCTGAGGAAATGCCCAAATCATGGATTTGAAGAAATTGCTCAAGTGAGCATATTCCTTAATGGTCTCAAGTCTATACGAATATGCTTTTAGATGCCCCAACTTGATGAAAGAGGCCCAAGCACAAGCCCACGTGCAAGCCCACCAAAGGGTAGATTTGGGCCAACCACTAGAGTTATGACCAAGAGGATCCAAGAAGACTGGAATGCTGCTACTGATGGCAGAGAAACGTTCTTATACATGTTCAAATGCGATAAACTCTAGTGTAGAGTAGACTTTAAATTCTTGTCAAAATTAGTATAGGAACTTTATTTGTAATTTTCTTGGAATTAAATGTGGGCACCTAAAACACCAACCTAGGTAAACTTAGAGTTTCTAAAAATCTCTATATTTACCAAGGCCGGTCTAGAAAGCCCATGGAGGGGGTGAGCATACAAACTAGACACACCCCTCCCAATGTGCTCATTTAGGCGCCACTTTTGGGAGGGAATTCATTTGATTTTCCCTCCACTTTCTTTTGAATTTCTAGCCCTCTAAACACTCTAAATAAGACGGTTTGGCTTATGTATTTGCAAGATTAATATAATAGTAAATTGCTGCCAAATTTGAGCCAATATCACTACTTGTCAAAAACCTCCCAAGGTTAGACTATTGATCTTCAATTCTCACCCTAGCAAAGAGAGATGGCCTCACCACTCTCATTTCATACCTAGCATGCACCAACAAGGCCACCACACCTCCTAGGAGGGCCTTGTTCATAGACTTCCATTAAGCTTTTGCAAAGATCGCCAACAATCCTCCAAGAAAAGAAGCATCTCATTGTTCCAATGAAAGATCTATGATCTTAAGGAACAAAGATAAGAATAGTAGCCAAGAAAAAGAAACTAGTGAGAGTGAAGAAAATGTAAAAATAGAAAATCAAGAGAAAGTCCTTATGGACCAATCTTAGGTGTGGGAGAAGAGTGTTCATTCCCATAAGGTCATTCAGAAAGAAGGAAAATTTGAAAATAAAACTGAAAATATAGTTCTATCTGAACAACCTTTAGACTTCCTTTCTTGAAAAGGAACACTTGCAAGCACTGCTACATTTTCTTAAATTTGTGAGCTACCTCCTCAAGAGAAAAAGTTTTTAAAAGAATTTGATGATATATTCTCTAAAGAAAACCCATTGAACTTGCACCTTTTAGGGGTAGAAAACATCAAATAGATTTAGTTATAGGGGCTAGTCTACAAAATAGACCAGTTTATGGAACTAATCATGAGGAGACTAAGGAGTTAGAATCACAATTTCAGGAATTGTTGGAGAAGGGTTGGGTTCGAAAGAGTTTAAGTCCTTGTGTTGTACCTATTTTGTTGGTGCCAAAGAAAGATGGCAAATGGAAAATGTGCTATGTATAGAGCCATTAGTAATGTTACCATAAAAAATAGGCATCCAATTCTTAGACGTGATAATATGCTAGATGAATTGCATGGGTCCACTACATTTTTCAAAATTGATCCTAAAAGTGGATATCACCAAATAAGAATCAAAGAAGGTGATGAAATGAAAACTACTTTTAAGACCAAATTTGGATTATGTGAGTGGTTAGTGGAACCTTTTGGATTCACTAATGCACCTAGCATTTACATAAGGTTTATGCATCATGTCCTTAAGAATTTCATAGATAAATATGTAGTAGTTTATTTTGAGCATATGCTAAGATATCACCAACAAGTGAAGATCAAGTTATCTATAGGCATCAACAAAGATAAATTTTTATGTGATGTAGTGCCTAAAGAAACTTGTCATGTCTTATTGAGGCGACCATTACAAAGTGTTAAAAATTCCATGCTCAATGGTCGTACCAACGAGACTACCTTCACACATAAAAAAGAAATTTTTCATGAAGGAGAACTCATGGGCCAATTTGGAGTTGATAAAACTCTAGAGCTTTTAAAAGAAAAATTCTTTTGGTCACCCATGAGGAAAGATGTTCAAATACATTACCCTAGATGCATTTCTTGTTTTAAAACTAACTCTAAGGCAATGTCTTATGAACTCTATACCCCTTTATCTTTTGCAAATGCTCCATGGGAAAACATAAGCATAGATTTTATATTAAAACTTCTTAGGAAAACAAAAGGTTTTGATTCCATTTTTATGGTTGTGGATAGATTCTTCTTTAGAGAAGTGGTAAAACTTCATGGATTATCTCAAAGCATAGTTTTAGATAGAGATCCAAAATTTGAAGACCATTTTTTGAGGATTCTTTTGGAAAAACATGGAACTAAGTTGAAATTTTCAATCTTTTGTCATCCTCAAACGAATAGTCAAAATGAAGTTGAAAATATAACTCTTTCTACTATGCCTAGGGTAAACATGAGAGTCAATCACAAATCTAAGGATGAGTATGTTTCCCATATTGAGTCTGGATACAATAGGGTAGTTCATAAAACTACTAATATTTCTCTATTTGAGGTTGTATATGGGTTTAATCTTCTTTCTCCTTTAGATTTACTTCCTAATCCACGAGAATTTGTGCCTAAAGAAGGAGTAACAAAAACTGAATTTGTAAAAAATATGCATGAGGAGATTAAAGAACAAATACAAAAACAAACAAAGAAATATTATGAGAAGTTGCCAAAAACAATAGAAAAACAAGAGGGATGGCAACTTAATAAAATTGCTTTTCATATAACTGCTCAAACTAACTCATTTACTTTGTTTGATAACTCCCATAGATGGACATTTGATCCAGGAGGACGAGCATACTTGTTAAAGCAAGAAAAAGGCTGCTATTCGAGATCGACCCTGTAGATATGAGGATATATCCTCTCAAGAAGGAGGAGATGATGGAAACCATCCAACCACAATACATCCCCATAATAATAAAGAAGAAGAAGCATTGGATTTAAGGACAAATCTTTTTCAAGAGGGAGAGGATAATGAAAGAGGCCCAAGCACAAGCCCACATGCAAGCCCACCAAAGGGTAGATTTGGGCCAACCACTAGAGTTATGGCCAAGAGGATCCAAGAAGACTGGAATGTTGCTACTGATGGCAGAGAAACGTTCTTATACATGTTCAAATGCCATGAACTCTAGTGTAGAGTAGACTTTAAATTCTTGTCAAAATTAGCATATGAACTTTATTTGTAATTTTCTTGGAATTAAATGTGGGCACCTAAAACACCAACCTAGGTAAACTTAGAGTTTCTAAAAATCTCTATATTTACCAAGGTCGGTCTAGAAAGCCCATGGAGGGGGTGAGCATACAAACTAGACACACCCTCCCAATGTGCTCATTTAGGTGCCACTTTTGGGAGGGAATTCATTTGAATTTCCCTCCACTTTCTTTTGAATTCCTAGCCCTCTAAACACTATAAATAAGAGGGCTTGGCTCATGTATTTGGAAGATTAATATAATAGTGAATTGCTGCCAAATTTGAGCCAATATCACTACTTGTCAAAAACCTCCCAAGGTTAGACTATTGATCTTCAATTCTCACCCTAGCAAAGAGAGATGGCCTCACCACTCTTATTTCATACGTATCATGCACCTCTAAGGCCACCAAACCTCTTAGGAGGGTCTTGTTCGTAGACTTCCATTAAGCTTCCGCAAAGATCGCCAACAATCCTCCAAGCATGAAGGCACTCTTCCATCACAACTGATGGCACAATGATGGCGATTGATGTAGAACAAGCAACAAGAATTATTGATGCTTTGGCCACGACTGATTATCAAGCTCAGCATGACAGACAAGGTCATTAAAATAGAGGATTATTGGAATTGAACACTATAGATGCGTTGCTGGCTCAAAATAAAATTTTGACACAGCAGATTGAGCAACTAACTGCACAGATAGCCAAACAACCCCAAAATTTGAATGTAGTTCACTCATCTCAAAGTCAGACTATACCAATCTGGTGTGATTTTTGTGGAGGTGATCATCCTAATGGTCATTGTTCTTATCAGACCAACTCACCTGAAGCTGAAGTAAATTATATGGGCAATCAAGGAAGGCAAGGTGGATTTTCAAACAATTATTCTCAAGGTTGGAAAAATAATCAAAATCAAAATTTTGGGTGGAAGCAAGACTATGATTCATCCAATAAGCAAGGGCCTTTTTAATAGCAACATCAGTCTAATTATCTATCCATGCTTGAAAGAATGAGTAAAGTTGAAGATGCTCTGGATAAGCTTGTGATCATGCAAGAAAATAACATGGAAACGATTAGGAATTTAGATATCTAGATGGGACAGATGGCCAAACAAATTGCATAGAGACAAAGTGGCCAATTTTTTTCCAACACCACAACCAACCCTAAGGAGCATTGTAACAAATCATTACTGAGAGTGATAAAAAAATTGGAAAGGGAGATGGTAAGATGGTGACGGTTGAGAAAAAAAATGGGGAAAAAAGAAAAGAGGGAGGAAAATATGAAGTTGAAGAGATGAGAGTTACAAAAGAATTATCCCATTCTCTTATGCCTGCTAAAAAAGTAAAGAAAGGATTTTTTTTTTTGATAATTGCTTCCAAAAAATTATTTTGTAGGATGACCAGAAAACAAATCATTATTTGAAGAAATTATAAGGAAGATGTGTTGTTTTGAAGAAAGAGATATAGAGCCGAAAGCTGGAAGAAGTACTTGAAGCTAAAAGACTTGCCAAAGAAATCTGGAGTTTTAATATTCCTGTGTCAATAAATGATTTATTTGTTGGTAATGCCTTATTGGATTTAGGGTCAAGCATAAATTTGGTTCCATTAACCATGTTAAGACAGATAAGTGACTTGGAGGTTAAACCCACCAAGATGCAGTTACAATTGGTTAACAAAACTGTTAAACATCCTTATGGTGTGGTAGAAGATGTTCTTATGAAGGTAGACATGTTCATATTCCCAGTGGATTTTGTTATCTTGGACATGAAAGAAGATGAGGAAGTCCCTTTGATTCTCGACATACCTTTTATAAAGACTGTTAAAGTCATAATGGATGTGGATAAAGGATAACTTAGAGTAAGGTCTCAGGATGATGAGGTAATGATGGAATGTGCCTTCATGACCGAATTGATTTCTTGAATTTTTGGATGATTTGTGGAAGCTTCAATGGAGGAAACATGCAAGGATGGCTCTCATAGAGCTATGGATTCCTTGAAGGTGCATGATAGGTAGGGAGGGTGATTGGTTGGGCCATATCACTTGAGCTAGGTGAAGAAGAAGATTAAAGTGTCTATCTTAGAGAGGCAAGACAATGGAGTGAGAAAGGCTAGCAACTTTGGCAACAATTTTACTCATTCATTAATCTTAATAACTCATGAGCCCAACATCTCAATTTATAGGAGAAAATGATGAACATTTGGAGCCAAAATTTAAAAAATCAAAATAAAACTCTCCAATGAGAAGGTGCCTTGTGGAGTCATGCATTCCATGTTTAGCTCACACATTCCATGATAAATCCTATCCACTCCTAGGCTGCCATGTGGACGTCCATGGGCTCCATGCCAAGGTAATTTTCGTCCTCCAATATACCCTAGACATTTTAGGGTTATATTGGGCTCAAAGAAGCCCAATTGTTACCCTAACTAGTCACTTTTAACCCTAATTAGACCTATTTTACTATTGGCCCAAATACAAGCCCAAAAACCTATGCTACTTGACCTAAATATTTGGTTCAATTATTTTATGCTACTAGGCCCAATACATGGTCCATGAAATCCTAAACAACTTTATACAATTTGTTTAAGCTAAAGCTTGGCCCGAAAATAATGTTGACTAGTCAACAGAAACTCAGTCTTCTTGTGTTCTGCTAGCCAAAGTTGTAGTTTATGTTTTGATGACTTGGAGGTCTTATTGGATATGTTTGTACATTCCTTCAGCTTCGAGTGGTCCTCTTGATTGGGCCTACAAAAATAAACAAAAGCCCAATTAGACCCTGTACCGACCCGTCCTTGGGCGTTGACCAGAGTCAACACATAGTGGGACCCTTCGGGGGCGCAATGAGGTAAGAAGGGGGGTTGGTCAGGCCTCGGGCATTCACTGGCCTCGGGCGTTGACTGGCCTCAGGCGTTGACTGGCCTCGGACCAAGAAGTGCTCATGTCTGAGTGGTGTCACCCCCCGATACCCACGGGTAGGAACGACCGTGGAAGGGGCGGCACAGTAGGAGGTGGCACGGTAGGGGCGTGGAGGCCTCGGGCCTCGATACCTCGAAGAATGATAATAGGCGAGAAAGGTGATTTCCAAAGACGCGGAGTATATGTGCAAGAGGCATGGGGACGCGGCAGTACACGCCACCGTCAAGGAACCACTGGGACAAAGACGACCCATGAGAGGGCCACGTCCCAGGGGGTAATATGCATGCATGGCACGTGAGGAGGGCAGAAACACTCTCAGGGCGAGTGACTAGAGGCTTGGGCACATGAGTTGGCACCCACGTAGTCATCCCCCGCGCAGGATGCACTTCGAGAAGGGAGTCTTACACGCTGGGATTTCCCTAAGTTGGATTATAGTGTCGTAAGGCCACCCACACAGAGTTACGCTTAAGTCAGAAGAAGACACGTGGCAGAAGCACCGGAAAGGTATATAAGGTCTCGCTGCTAACAGACTAAGGTACGTTCTAGACTTTACACACGCTAAGTAATTGGAGAGCAGGAGAGAATTCAATTACGATTCAGTTACACGCCTCTTTGAGCACGGTGTTTGTGGTGTTCTGTTACGGAGGTGCACAGTGTTTTCTACCAGTACTGACTTAAGCGTCGGAGTGCAAACGACCGCGAGGGCGCCCATTTGTCTCTCTATTTCAGGTTTTCATGGCGGCGAGGGGTGAAGATTGGAACGAAGACGAAGGAGTCCTTGATACGCAGTTCGTAGCTACGCACGAAGGCAATCTAGTCAACCGGCAAGAACAAACCCATATGTGCAAATAAAATCTTAAACAAGCTTTAGGTCTTCTTCCTCCTTTTTATGTGGTTGGGTGTGGCTGGGGTCTCTGTCATCAGGTAAGATTTAATATTTTTGATGATGTGATTAACTGTATTGCAGATAAGAACGAGAGCAAGAAGAGATTTCCAAAGAAGAGGTCATCCCTATAACTGAAGAGAAGATAGAGGATTTAAAGTCAAAGGAGAAAGTTACACGTCATAAAAAGCTAAAGACAAAAGGAGATCGGGACAATCAAGGAAAGTCAGTGGAAAAAGACGAATATCGGTCAGGACAACCTATTATGCTCAACCCGAGTAGGGGGAAAGGAATGAAAAAGACAAAGAAATTGTGGGTTATCAAGGAATTAAAGATGGATGGAACAATTGAAGTTGAAGAGCTATATTCAAGAAAAACAAAAGTGATAACAAGAGCACTGGTAAAAAAAAAATAATTATCCCCCTTGATAAAAACTTTTGTCAAGCTATATGATGTTAAATAAAGCACTTTCTGGGAGGCAACCCAGTAATTTTGATTGTTTATTTTGTGTTAGAATAGGTTTTAGGTGTTTAATATAATTATTGTCCCGTAAACAGAAGAATTGGGGAAGCTCACCAGGGCAATCTCGCTCAAGCGAGAAAGTACGAAAAGCGCTAGTGCCTTTGGAGCCATCTTGCTCAAGGGAGAATTTCCTTGCTCAAGCGAGAATAACACAAAATTTTATGTCCTCTCAGGTGTATTGTTGCTCAAGCGAGATTTTTCTTGATCAAGCGGGAAAACCTTGATAGTGTTTTTAAAAACACAAAATTGGGTCTAGTGGTGCCATTCATTTCAAGAACCCTGGTGAAAAGCTCTCGTTTTTGCTCTGTGATAGCTTATTTCTACTCTAATCTTTCATTGTTCCACTTTCAAACTCGCAAACTTTGATCATTGTGTGCCAAGTATGTCTTTTACTTGTATATTTAGCCCTATTATTTGTGCTAAGCCATGGATTTAGGTTTTTGGGTTAAAATTTGGGTGTTTTTTTTAGTTTTGAGAAGATTATGATAAAGGAAGTTAAATTCTTTGTTCTATAGATTCTGTGTGGTATGATTGACTGTTGATTCTTACATTCTAGATGGTATTTTTAGAAGTCTTACCTTTTTGCATAAAAAATGAAGCATGCACGAAAGGTGTTTGTCAAAATGCATAGTGAAAATGACATGAGGTTTTTGGGTTTTGCATACGGATGGTTAGTTGACAATGCATAAAAAGGGTTTTGTAAAACATGCTTTTATGGAAATTACATGAGATTGGTTAAATTTTGAATTGAGATCTAGATTGATGATAATGTATGAGAAATAGGTTGTGTCTCATTTAAAATTTACAACTATGGGTCAGACCAAGAGTACTACAGCTCAAACGGCCAAAGGAAAAAGAGTGAGGATGGAGTCTCCAGAGCTTCCACCACGAAGCAGGTTTCAAAGTAAAGAAAAGCAGAAAAGGTATGAAGAAATAAAGAATTGGGCTTTTATTCCAAAGAAAAGAGTTCAATTATTGCCTGAACAATATGACCCACTTTTAGGGGGCCTGCAAAGAAGGCTATTTGAGCCTCTTCAGATGTATGGTCCTGATGTAGTCCATGAATTTTATGCAAATGCTTGGGCAGGAGATGATGGAGTTCAAGAGTTGTGATCAAAGGTACGAGGGCAACGGGCACCGTTTGATAGGGATTCCATTAGTGCATTATTGGGTGACCCTTTGCAGTTAAAAGAAGATGAGGATTGCACATACCACAGGTTGAAGTCGCAAATTTGGGCTTTAATGATGACATAATGTCTAGGAAAATCTGTCTAACCAATCACACTTACCAAATAAATGCGGCTGGTAAACCATGGAGGATATCAAGGAAGCATATATAGATGTTATCTCAAGTTTGGATGATCTTCATGTTGGCCAATAAGGTACCTAATGGCCATGTATCTGATTTTGAATAATCCCAAGTGTCATCTTCTTTATTGCATTTTAAAAGATGATTATTCTGTTGATGTGGTCAAAATTATTTTTCATGAAATTTATAAATTTGCTAGATTCGAAATTGGTCCAAATAATCATAAGGCAAAGGGTACTTTGGGGTTCATTGCTCTTTTTACTACCATTTGTGCAGAATATGGTGTGGAGGTTAATCCATCTGTGAAGATTAGACCTCCAATTGATTTGAAATTTATTATTAAAAATTATACTAGTGCAGAAGAATAGGCACCACAGTCACCTGTTCACTAATCAGAATCATTTGTACCATTTAGGGAAGACAGGTTAATGGAACAGTTGCAACAGATGCAGTTGGAACAAAGAGATACTTGGGAACATATACAAATGCAGGAGAGTGCCAATCATAGAGGGATAATGTGGCTTCAATAAGAAATATATCAAAACTTCCCTTAATGGCAACATAATCCCTACATGCCTCTTGATCAATTTACTGGTTATGTTGCTTGGCCTGGGGACAAGTACTATTATTCTAAGGGGTAGATCCAACTAATGAAGCAAGACCATCTACGACTGGTGTAGATGAATTTAACACAGAGTTGGATGATTTTCTAAGGGACGACTAATATGGTTATTTCTTTTCATTTTTTTTTTATTTTTTTAAAGTTTTCTTATTTATTTTGTTAGCATTTGTTTGTTTAGTTGTCTATTTGTATTAGGTTTTGGAATATTTTTTCTGTTTTATTGTTTTCTTGAATTATTGTTAATTTTTAATTCAGTTTGTTTTCTAGTTTATTTTTCTCCAATAAAAAAGAACTGGAATATTAATCTGCGAAAAAAAAAGAATTTGTGTTTAAATATAGAATAGTGAGATGAATTAGACACATGTTAGAAAAGAAAATATGATTGAATCCCTATTCAAATATAGTTGAAATTGTGATATATGAAAATTTAATAGGATGATTGATTAGAACAGAGAATTACAAAATAAAAATGAATGAGACCAATTAAACAAAGTGAGTATGAGATCTTTAAACAGTTTTAAGATTTCTGCTGATGAATTAACAGTTGTGGTTGATTAATTTTTATTTTTTGTTACATCATAAAAGAGAATGAAGATAATTGAGGCATTTGTGTTAATTAGGAACCTAGGGCCAAATAACCAACCTTTATCCTATTATAATTCCATTTTTTTATATCCCCTTTGGGCCAATAATTTTAGTTATAATTGCTCCCTAACCTTTGATGATATATTTTCCTACCCTTTAGCATGTTTAAGGAAGGAGAACATAGATGCAATAAATATAGAAAAAGGAATGATTGGTTTTGATAGTTAAAAGCTAAAAAAGTTGAAAATAGGAAGAATCTATTCCTATTTATGAGAAATTGAAAAAAAAAATCATGAAAAGGTAGAAAGAAAATTGAAGAAAAGTGTGATCTCAAAAATATTGTTAAAGATGTGCATTTTGTTATCTCAAAAACCAATATTTTTTGGAAGCCCAACTCATTACAACCCTGGAAAAGACCTCAAGATTCATGTTTCTAATATGTTTGTGATAGGAAGATGAAATGAAAAAGAACTGTGATTTGTTATCATTTAGTGAAAATATAGATAAACACTTATCTGTGAGCATATGAAAAATAATTCCTTAATGAATTGTCAGTTATTTGTTTTGATTTGATCCTGGAAGTTGATTGCATATATATTTTTCTATATTTAAATTTGGAATCATCATAAGTTTCTAGTTTAATTTGTTGTTTAGTAAATTAAGTTGTTTTGATATTTAAATTCAAATATATTCATTTACTTTGCTTGAGGACAAACAAGAATCTAAGTTGGCGAGAGTCATAAGTGTCTAATTTCAGTAATATTTCATATTAAAATATAAACACTTATGAGTATTAATTGCTAAATTACATATAAAATAATCCCTAATTTATGATTTTATACCTTTTTACATATTTTATGATCTTTATTTGAATAAGAGTATTTTATTCCCAATTTTTGTGTTAATTTCAGGTTTCCATGGAAGAATGAAGATGACTAGGTTAAAGAGGAATCATATAATCTAAAAAGAGAAATATGGAAGGTCCCAGAACGCATAAAAGCACCAAAAAGCCAACTTCGCAACGGGGAATCTCGCTCAAGCGAGCTGATTCTCGCTTGAGCGAGAATGCTCCAGTGACGTTTTCGAAAATCGATGCCTTTCTCGCTTGAGCTAGCTACATCTCACTTGATCGAGAATGCGTCAGACAAATTGGGCCATTTTATGTTTTCATCAATAAGCCCATCAACACGACACAGGAAGTCACCTAACCCTAGAAAATTTGGTTAAATAGGGGGTTATAGGCTCAACCCTGGTGTGGCAGATTAAAGGGAAGACACCATCGAATGACTTGTAACCCAATTGGGAAAATAAAAGGTGCTAGAAGATGTATGGTTAATTCTACCCTTTGGAATTGGGAGTAATCTGTTTGAACTCTTATGTATTGAGGTGATATTTGAATATATTATAATATTTTTTTCTTCATTAATTATTGGTATTATTGTTTTGTTTCTAACTCTTGGTCTAGAATCTTAAATTTGACTTGAATGTATTTTTATGGTTCTGACCTAAACAACAATACTTAACATATTTCACTGCTAGGAATAAACTTGAAATGTTTATTGCTATCAACGTCTGAGCTTGACTCTAAGTTGTTTTTATAAATATGCAAGGAATCGATATTTAGGAAACATTCTTAATAATTTTATATGCGAGGAATCGATATAAATGAATTTTATACGGCCATCAATTTCTATCGAAGAACATAATGTTACCATGCTAATAAAAATACATGAGAGTGAGAAAGATGAAACCTAAACCCTATTTTCCCAACTTGAAGCAACCAATTCTTTGCCTGTTTTCTTATTAATCATCGCCAACACAATCACTTTCAACACATTTTTTATTGTTTTGTATCATATTTAGCGAATATTGTATTTGATAATTCATATGTTCTGTGTGAGATCGATATTTGTCCTTAGAGACAATTATTACTTCTGACAACGCGATGAAATTTCCGTAAAAAGTCATTAATACACAACCAAAAACTAATAGAGACTTTAAATGGAAAACAAACACGTCAGTGGATCAAGACACCAATCAGAAAAGGAAAAACAAGTAGAAGCAAAGTAAGAAGTGATCAAAGACGAAGCCTTCAGTTGAGCTAGAGAAAAGAATTTAGAGTGATCAATGACTCATCCCTTAAAAATGTGACTATTCCTTTGGCTCCAAATCTCGCCAACGATTGCAACCCAAACAATTCCCCAAGCAGCGTTTACATATCCTGGAACATTGCACAAGATAAAGTGTAAGAAATTTGAACTAGAATCAAAATGATCTACCGACACCATCCCAATCCAAGCATAACACTGACTCCAAAATAACCTAGCTATTCTGCATTCAAAACACTAGTGCCTTATAGTCTCAACTTCTTCCCGACATAAACAACATGAGGAAAAATCGACAGTAACCCCACGTCTAACCAGATTAGCCTTAGAAGCAATCGAATTACCCAATACCCTCCAAATAGTAAAAAGAGCATAAGGTAACGCCTTAATCTTCCAAAAATCTTCGAACAAGGGCGAATTTTCATTTATGCAAGCCTTCCTTAAAATACTATATGTCGAACTGACCGAAAACCCCAAAATCACGTCATCCTTCCACACCCAGCTAGCTTCCTTACCCAAGACGATACACGAGCCTTGAAGCTCCTGCATAAGCTGAAATTCCGGAGTCTTTTTCCAATTGAACAAACCTCTTTTCCACTTAAGATCCCAATTCCAAGAGCCGGAATCCCACACCTGAAAAAAATCCAAGCTATCTTCATTGCTAATGCTTAAATAGAACAATCTTGGAAACCTACTCTTCAAAGCTTCAGAACCCACCAAACATCACCCAAAAAATAAATATTATTTCCATTACCAATTTTCAAAAGTTCTTCCCCACTCCTCCATCCTCCAAACCCCCTTCAAATCTCTCGACCACAAAGACTCATTGTAAGAACTCTTATTCAATAATCTTTTTCTAGAGCCCTCCCTTGTCGGAACCTAAACGCCAAATCCATTTTCCCAACAGGGCAACATTGAATAATGGAGGGTTCAAAATACCAAGACCACCAACTTCTCGAGGCTCACAAACCTTTTTCCAAGAAATCCAAGCAATCTTCTTACCAGCCGACCCCCAACCCTACAGAAAATTCCTCTATAATTTCACGATTTCCTTCAACACCAAAGAAGGAAACTTAAACAAAGAAACATAAAATAGTGGAATGGAAGAAAGAACAAACTTAATCAGACAAACTATCCTTGCCAATGATAGGAATCTACCTTTCCAGCTACCTAGTATGCTTTTCATTCTTTCTAACACGTCGGCCCAAAATGCACTTCTCTTATGACAACCTCCCACGAGCAACCCCAGATACTTAAAAGGAGTATTCATCACGTCACAATTGAGTAACACAACAAAATGTTGGATCTCAGACTTATCCACTCCCAACCCTCCAATCCTACTTTTCGAGAATGACCTTAAGGCCAAAAGCTAACTCAAAGCAATTCAATATTACTTTAATAGTAAACACACTTTTAATATTGGCTTCACAAAAGAACAAAATGTCATCAGCGAATTGGAGCATATTTACCTTTACCTTCTTATACTCGATCTCCAAACTTTGAACCAAGTTTCGCTCAACTGCTTTCCTTAACACCACTGCCAAACCTTCAGCCACAATAAGGAACAAAAAATGCAAAAGAGGATCGCCTTGACGAAGACCCTTATGTGGATGGAATTCCTCAGTTGGACTGCCATTTACTAACACCGAAATAGAAGAAGATTCCAAGCACGCTTTGATCCACCTAATCCATTTATCACAAAAACCCAACCTGCCTAACATATAAAAGATGAACTCCCAACTGACAGAATCATAGGCCTTCTCATAATCAATTTTAAAGAAAACACAACTTTTCTTCTTCTTTCTAATCTCTTCTAAGACCTCATTAGCCATAAGAACATTGTCCAATAACCCCCTTCCTTCAAGAAAAACTGACTATCTAAGGTCTATGACTTTGCTTAATACCTTTTTTAACCTTATTGTCATGAGCTTTGATACAATTTTATATAAACAACCAGCCAAAGATATAGGTTTAAAATCACCAAGCTGTTAGGGACTATCGACCTTGGGAAGCAAACAAATGAACGATGTATTAGACCTTCAGGCCAACTACCTCTAATTGTGAACTCGTTAACTGTTGAAATAATATCCACTTTTAAGAATTCCCAACCAAATTTAATAAAACCAAAATCAAAGTCGTCAGGACTAGGGCTCTTAGAACTATCACAACTCCAAATAATTGATTTAACTTCCTCTTCAGAAAAAAATCCTACCAACATACTATTGGCATCCTCTGTAATTGAATTGAAGCTAACATTACCCAGTCTCACAAGAATCTCTTCATATTTGTCAAATCTATCTTTGAAAATCTCCCTGACCTTGACCACTTCATAGTCTTCACACCACTGACCATTGTCGAAAACCCCATTTATCACACTTTTGTTCCTCCTCCATTTGATAACAGAATGAAAGAACCTAGTATTAAGATCACCCTGTTTCAGCCACATTTGACGAGCTTTGTTATGCAAAATCGCTTCTTGTTTGAAAATAACCTGTTTTGTTTATCTAGGAAAAATCTCCTCTCCTCACAACCTTGCTCGTCTAGCTCACTCACGTCGTCAGGTTCATCCAGCTCATGAACTTTCTTTTGCAAATCTTGGTGAGAATCAACTAAAGGTGGCTTTTTATAATGAAGAACAAGATCATTCGCCTTCACATTTAAAGTTTTTCTTGTTAATCTTTGCAAAAGATAAAGCCCAAGCCCAAGCCCAAGAAGGCCAAAG
>Ga0123342_1004964_pt1 | contig 19802 bp, 9 predicted proteins | sample Turbeawhitnodule_FD_89960 | JGI IMG/M metagenome (GOLD analysis project Ga0123342, IMG submission 89960) | Root nodule microbial communities of legume samples collected from Mexico - Turtle bean Mexico white nodule | ecosystem: Host-associated > Plants > Roots > Nodule | place: Mexico: Nepantla... | reverse complement strand
TTCTTTTTCACTTAATTTCTTTTATAATTTATTTTTTAAAAACAATTTCTTTTAATTTTTTTTTAAATAAATTTACCCCTTTTTTGATTGTATTTTTTTTTTTTTTTTTTTTTTTTTACAAAGTCTAACTTGAGCGAGAAAGAAAATTCTCTCACTTGATCAAGATTCAATCCGTGAGCACCCAAAATTTCATCTTAGGTCTCACTTGAGCGAGATTCATTCTCGTTCCATTCTATTTTTGCTTGAGCGAGATATGCAGAGAAATCTACATAACTATGCCTAATTTCATCATTAATAATCAAATAAAAACAATTTAAATAACTTATTTCACTTCAAAAGTAACTTACGCTATATCAATTATACAAATCAATCAATTTTTTAGATTCAAACAAAAGCATTTACCATAAATCATCCATATAAAAATCAACATATTCACATTTTAATTCAAACAATATTCTGCATTACTCATAAACAATCAATCCTGCAAACAAAATTTGGAATTGGTGACCACTTCACCCCCACATCCAGATCTTCTAGCCTAGAGTTCTATTGAAAATTTAAACTAGTTTTCCTTACCTAAACTTGAGCAGATGCTCACTAAGAGCTCCAAACCTACCAAAAGTTCAAGGGTAGCTTAACCTGTACTACAAAGTCCTGATAAAAATCTAACTTTTTCACTAGAACCATGAGCTAACAGAGATTAACCCTGAAGCTTGAAGGGTCACATGCAAAACCTATGCAGAGACAAACTTAAGAAGTTTAAAATTTGACTCAAAGAGAAGAACAAAAATGAACTTACTTTATTAAAGATTCTGATCGGATAGTCTTGTAGAGTTCATTGTCAGGAGTCCAATGGCGGACTATAATCATCAAACTGATGAGCGAGGAGGTCAAAATCTTAGAGAAAAGAAAAATTGAGTTTTAGAGAAATGATGGTTATTTTAAAATGAATCATGAATAATTGAATTTCTATTTATATGCTCCTTTAACTTTAATAATAAAATATTCAAGTTCCATTTTAATTATACCAATTTTACTCTAAAACTATCTTTCGAACACTTATCTAAGTAAGTATCAACATTTTCTAATGATTCACATTATGATCTATTAATTATAAAGGTTAAACCTATCAATTTGGTTTGATCCATGGGATTTTTCTCTTACCCATATGGGGAAGGGCCTAGAAAGCCAGAGGGATAAAAAGCACACATAAGAGAAAGCCAATAGAATCAAAATGCTCACAAAAGTTCCATAGGACAGAATCAATCCGTGAGTAACTTTTTAAAGTAATTTAAAAATAAATAAAAAAATTACCTACAAAATGTTTATACACATAAAAAGAATTCCCTCAATCCAAATCTAAACTAGCAGAATCGAGTCAGGCACGGGTGAAAGTTATGTCAAGTTAAGTGGGATCTAAATCTAGATCTTACCAAGTAAGACTAGGTTCAGGTTATGATGAAATTGTGTCAAAATTAAATGGAATTGACTTGTCCCACGTTGTGTCGAGTTAAATCAAGTCTAATTTTAATCAAGTCAAATAAAATTCAGATGAACTCAACTCATATCAGATTAAGTGAGATTAAGTCGAGTTATACCGATCCATGGATAGACAAATTTTGTCCTGTGCTTTTTTCTCTTAAGCAAATACAGATAAATAATACCAGATTAAAATTAATATTGAACTGGGATGGGTTAGGCCTGTGTCATTCTTTGTCCACACATATTTGTGTGTCACTTCGTTTGGAAAATATTTCCATATAAACTTCGAAAAAAGTCCTAAGAAAAGAAAGAAAGTATTTTAGAATGATTTTAAAAAATAAATAATTATTGAGAAATTAAAAAAAATGTATTAAAAATACATATTTCCCTTTTGAATTCGTTGTTATGAGAAGCCCTTAAAATTAAAAGGTTAACTACTGATTTTGTGATGTAAAATTGTAAATAGAGGTTATCAAACAATTAGGAGTAGAATCAGAAAACTGTGAACTTTTTATTTTAATGTTAATGAGCACTACATATTAAAGGAAAGTAAATAAGCAACATACAGTTTAAAGAAAAAGGAAAAAGGAAGAAACCCTTAACATCTACATAACTTTCAAAAGGATTGGTTCCCCTTCCCCTTTAGGAATCGAAATCCCTATATATATTATGACCCCAAAATAAAGTGACATCAGATTTACCTAAAAATCTAAGCTGATCATATGAAGCTCCTGCAGACCTGTTTGGTAAAATAGAGGTCGGAAACACCATGTTGTGTTCACTTCAATTAACTCCTCAAACTATGTACCACCAAAATTCTTGCTTACGCAGTCAGCCACACCTATTCTGTCATAATTTCCGACAAACCTCCTACAAAACCAGCTCTTGAGTCTCCAAGTTTGCCACAGCATTCCTTCATGTAGCTCTTGCAACATCCACCCAATTCTCTCTTATCCCAACCAAGACAAACATGAACAACTGGAGATTCCTTGCATTCTTTTGAAGAGCATTCATCTCTGCAACATGCACTGTCTTCTCCCTCCTTTGAACCCTCACAACAACACACAGCAGGCAAATTCTCGCATGTGTCTGAGCAGCCTTCACAGCAGGAACCTTTCTCTTTCTCTGCCAAACTTGAACAACCATGCATTGGTGATAATTCATGTTCAACGATGATGTCAACGGATATTTCACCTGTCCCATTCTTCTCAAAGTCTGGACTACAACCTGACTTTTTATGATGCATGTCTTGGTTGGAATGTAAAACACTGCTGCATTTATGGTCTTTCAGGTTTTCACAACCAAGGATGGGGTGGTAAGGGGAACTATGTGAAACTCCATCATGAGCAACCCTATCAACATGTTGGTTGTGGCAGTGTTTTGTTCCATGAGCCTTATGCCCCAAACAATTACCAACTGCATGATTATCTTCTGCATTTAGAATCAAACTGCTTGAATTCGAACCACCATGGTTTTCCGTTTCGAGCTTCTGGACTCCATCCTCATTCTTGTCACATCTTCCACGATGACAGTGATCGTGTTCATGGAGTTCATCGCTTCTTTTAAATAGATCATGACCCTTCATGGTGTTAGAATGATTAACAATTCCACGTAAACTTGAATCTGAAGAGCAGGGTGGAGATGTTGAGGAACTTGTCTGGGAGGAGACACACTGCTGAGGATGTTGATGTTGATCAAGTTGATTATGGCTATGATTTTGATGATCATGTTGATTACAGCTATGATGTTCATGTTGATTATGGTGATGATGTTCATATTGCTCATGCTCATGTTGATGTTGTAGATGATGATGATGATGGTGAGAGGAACTAACATGACTGCCACCACATTTCTGAGGTTGAGGTATGTTTTCTGTCTCATGGCTATGATGGTGATGGTGATCATGCTCATGCTCATGATCATGCTCATGTTGATGTTGTAGATGATGATGATGATGGTGAGAGGAACTAACATGACTGCCACCACATTTCTGAGGTTGAGACATGTTTTCTGTCTCATGGCTATGATGGTGATGGTGATCATGCTCGTGATCATGCTCATGTTGATGGTGGCGATGGTGATGGTGATCATGCTCATGCTCATGTTGATGGTGATCATGCTCATGCTCATGTTGATGGTGATCATGTTCTTGCTTATGTTGATGGTGATGGTGATGGTGATGGTGATCGTGCTCATGTTCATGATCATGACAATGTTGATGTTGATGGTGAGCATGATCATGGTCATGAGTACCACCACATCCACTTTTGTGGTTATGTGATTTAGTGGAAGATCTACATAAATTTCCTCCATGCTTGTGTCCTCTTCGAAGAAGTAACATGCTGTTCAAGATGACCAATAGACACGTTCCAACATCAGCAACAACTGCTGCCCAAACAAATGGATAACCACCAAGGGCCAAACCAATAATCGCAGCCTTAGTAGTGATTGACAAAATAATGTTTTCTAGCACTTTCCAACGTGTTCTTCTTGCAAGCTTAATGGCTTCTGGTATCTTCCTAATGTCATTTGACATAAGAATTATATTGCCCGTCTCACTTGCCAGTGCAGAACCTGAAATGCCCATTGAGATTCCAATATCAGCTGAAGCTAATGCCGGCGCATCGTTTATACCATCTCCAATCATGGCAGTTGGACCTTCCTTCTTAAATTCTGAGATGATTTTGACCTTGTCCTCTGGCAAAAGTTCTGCATGGACTAACTCCAGAGAATGCCCCAACTGTAGATGAAGTCATTGTTGCCATTAGTAATTAACTAAGGTTCCATTACTCAAACTTCACCATGGGAAGTTAATGTCAATAATATCGCATATTCAGATATTTACATATGGAAAACTGAATGGCCTACTGACATCTTACAGCATTCAAAAAATAAATTCACTCGTCAAAGCATTTATGTTCACTTTGAAAATAGAGAATTTGATCGTATTCAAAATCACTCTGGTGCCAGCTTGCTATAATTTAGCCATATTGTATTCAACAAGGTTTGGCCATATAACATCACATACCTGCTCCTGTGCTTGCATTGCAGCAGATTCACTATCTCCAGTGAGCATGGCTGTTTTGATTCCCAATAACTTCAACCGCTCAATTGCTTCCTGAACCCCTAACCTGCAAACATCTGAAAGAGAGAAAAGTCCAACTTGGGTTGCTCCTAGGTATATGTATCCAGTGGTCTTTCCTCTTGCAATCTCTCCTTGTAATATAGGAACTACAAAACAAAACCATCACAAATGAACACCTCACTCAGTTCCAAGAAAGAGAAGAAAAATTAAATATCAACCTCTACAGAGCATGAGGGTAAATTCTAATTGGGTTAAAGAGATATTGAAATGAGATATAGAAACTAAAACTATATTGTAATCTCTTTCCGTAACCATTATAGTATTACTACAAGGTTTACACCTCGAGGGAAAAGGCATTCACCTGTTTCAGACCCGGCCCTTGCAGCAATTTTTTTATTTCCGATGTAAATAACTCTGTCTTCCATTTTCCCACTAATTCCTTCCCCAGGAAAGTTTTCAAATTCTGTCACCTTTTCTGGCTCTGGTTCAATGGAGAGAGACCTTCCATAATCAACAATCGCAGATGCCAGTGGATGGCTTGACTTGCTCTCTACACTTGACACCCTGAAAAGTTGAATCTAAACTCATTAATCTCATGATTCAACAATTTATTTAATCCTTATTCTAAATAGGCTTCTGAAATTTCCTAACAAGATTATGTTATATCTGCCATACACAAGAAAAACTATCACTATCATCTGCTTGTATGTTTCTTTCATTAATATGTTTATTTTTTTAGTAAATAGTTTATAAACTAACACTCCTTGAATCACATATTGTCATATATATTAACCAAGTTTATTGAATTTTAGAATAATTTTCTTAAATGAACTATTTAAAATATGATGCACTCGTAGTACATGTAAATTAGACTCTTTTTTTAACAATATTACATTTCAGAAGAAAGATGGACAGAAATAGCAGTGTAAGGGAAACGAGAGCTGTCCTTACCAGTAAAGCAATGTGTTCAAATCTATGTCTGCTGAAAGAGATTGAAACTGTGTGACCACAAAATCACCCTTCGTTATGGTACCCGTTTTGTCAAAGGCCATAACCTTGATTTTTGCAAGTGTTTCAAGATGATGACCCCCTTTGATGAGAAGACCTGATGTGGCTGCTCTGGTGTAAGCACAAAAGGTTGCAACTGGCGTTGAAAGGATGAGTGCACATGGACATCCACTTACTAAAACAACCAACGCTGTGTGAAGCCAGTATTTCTCTTTACGTGATTTTACCGCAACTGGAATCACTGCTACAAGGATTGCTATGATTACAACGGCTGAAAACATTAACAACAAAAAGTAAGGCCAATGCAATGCAATTGAATGCAGGCAAGAAACCAATGACTGAAAAACTATTCTACTAAATCACAGTCAGAACTGAAAACGAGAAACAGAATCTATTCAGCAATGTTTAGATATCTAATGATGGATAGAATAGAATGAAATGAAATGAAATAATGTTACCATTTTGTAGTTTAGATATTTTGTGATTGAATGAACTAGGAAAAAAATTGGTTTCGTCGGTTTCCATAAATCCCAACATAGTGCATAGAGAAATATAGTTTGTCTCTTTTTATCTACTTATGCAATTCATTATGATATTATCGTATCTCTAACATTTGAGGGAAAGAAAAACAAGATATTGATGTACTTCCAATTATTTCAAATAATGGATCCTATAAGCATTACATATCTAATGGAAGGCAATGCAAAGAATGCAAAAATGCAAGTAAAAATGACCTTTATTTGTAGAATTAACATTTGACAAGAAAGTAGTACGAAATGCAATGAAACCATTCAAAAGTGATTAAAACAAAAACTGGTGATTTTGGCTAACCAGGGGTATAAAACTTGACAAACTTGTCAATCAATCTCTGAACGGTGGTTTTGCTGTTTTGAGCTTCTTCCACAAGCTTTGTCATTTTAGCCACCACACAGTCTTCAGCCAGTGCTGTAGTTTTCACACTGATATAACCTTTTAATCGATCAAGAAAACACGTTAACTTCACCAACCTGGTCTAGGAAAAAACTAATGACCAACTATTTTTCTTCTCATATTTACTATTTTACCAATGATACGTTACAATAAGAACTAAGAATTTACCATTCAAATTGATGGTGCCAGCCCACACAGTAGAATCCTTTTGTTTTGCCACAGGGAATGATTCCCCAGTCAAAGTTTTCTCGTCAACTTCACAGGTTCCATCTAGAACAACTCCATCAATGGGTATCACCTCGCCTGCTTTAACAGCTAAAATGGTGTTTACTTTCACCTCATCAGCATCCACAACCTCTCCTGTTTCAGCTATAACTGCTTTTTGAGGGGTAATGTTCATCAAAGACGACATAGCTGCATTTGCCTGAATCAATACATTTTTGCAATTTAGAAGTTTAACTTACTGTCAGAATTGAAACAGAGAACCCTGCTTTTGTTTTCTATAGAGAACATCTACACATCACAAAAAATTGGCCACTTTACATGAACTCCATTCATTCAGTTTTCTTCATCAACATCATAACTATGTTAATAATTCTTGATTCTTAAATCACACATTTTTTTATGCTTTTGTGTAATCAATAATGCAATTAGACTTTTTATGTATAACCCAGGTTGCTTTCTTACATTCAAGAGTGTCAACCATTATCCATAAGTTTATATATATAGTATAATGATAAGGAATAAGTATCTGTGTTTGAGAAGTGCACACTTCAATTATAAGTAATGATTACAATAAATCCGGGTCCACAAATTTATTATTAATTCAAGAATAAAACATTAATACTTGAGACAGTGTAAAGGATGATAAATAAATAAATAAATAAATACCTTCCAAAAAAAAAATGAATACCTTGTAACTTGCCCTTGATTCTAGCCATTCTGCAATTGAGAAGAGGAAAACGATGGTGCCGGCTTCCAAATAATCATCCATTGCAATTGTCCCAATAACTGTCAAGTAAAAAGAAAAATAGAGATATGTAAATCTTATAATAAATTTTTTTTCATATAATCAGAAGTTCATTATATAATAATTAAAGAGTAACACTCTTCTTTCTTAGGCTCTATATATATTATTAAACTGAGAGAAAATATATAATATTTAACAACAATCCTTTTTTTCTCATTGGACAGAAACGGTTACATGAATCGAATAATGAAAGTGTTCTTTTATGGTAAATCATATATATGTATAATATAAACTGTTGATTATTTAGTTAATTTGGATAACAATAAAGTTTGATTCCATAAGACGTTAGCATATATCTTGTTTTGTTTGCTTCTATGAAATGTTTGATGCAGATAGTAGAAAAGACATTTGAGGGGGGTGAGGTTTGTCCCTTTCATACCGCTTCAATAATACAAGTTAGTACTTGTCGTTAAGAAAATCTGACAAGACAAAGTATTATCAGCAGTGCGAGGGAACCGCTGTGACGAGCCGTTTTCATCAGTTTAAATTTATGAACAAACGGTGATGTTTGTTCGTTACAGAGCAGATTTTCAGTGTGTTCGGATGGATGCACTTTAATGCCACATTTTATGTGGTTTTTCACTTCTGAGTTCAACTTACACTAGTTTCAGCTTCCGTCATAAACTGAGTTATGAATGCATTTCAAGAGCACATTCTTGCACTAGCAAATCTCACTTGATATCACTTTATATAAATATATACAAATTTCACTTCTTTTTAAACACTTATTGTCTATCACTTTGCATGAGAAAAATATATGAAATCATTCAAGTTTCAAAGATTGCGAAAGAGAATCATATTTGTTACAAGGATGTGAGAATCTCTCATGTGATTCTTCACGTGATTATATTAGGTGGAAAAACAAATGAAGATGAATATTTTAAACATGGCAGAATCTGTCGGTTGTGCTGATTCAGGATTTTTGTTGTCAGTGGTTGTTTTGGGTTGAGTTTGAATTTAATGAGAACCAAGATTTTTTTTTTTTGCTTTATCAAAAACTAGCAAGTGTGCTGTAAGGTTATTTTTATGAAAGAAAAAACAATTTTCTGGAAGTTTAAATGGTTAGTTTGGAAATAAATATTCATAATTTGATAAGCTAAATATAAAATTACATAAGAAAAAACAATTTACTGCAAGTTAATAAGTTATAAAAGAAAAAACAATTTACTAAAAGTTTAACAATTTAAAAAACTGAGAGTTTAGCGGAGTTTAAATGGTGGAACTTTAGGGGTTTCCATGGGATTATCAAACTATGTTTTCAAATTTTAGAGATTGTTCTCAACTATAGGTAACAAACCAGGGTTAAAATCATCAGAAATACTAGCAATAAATCTCTTAAATATTTTTTTTATAGAGAATTAAAAAAAATATAAATAGTAATTTAAGAAAAAAAAATACAATGGTGCGTGTTATTTTAAAGAAAAATATGCTAAAAATACTCAATCTATTATTTAGAAAATTAAGATAAAATAAGAAGAATTTTCGAAAAAAACAATTAATACTTCTAAAATGGGTAGAAAAAAAAATGGAAAACATGGCAAAGATGGGGGTTAAAGTTTATCTGAAGACATCTTAAATAATGATATAAAATTTAAAAAATTTATTCAAACAGAATATGATAATATATAATCCAAAATGTGCCATGATTCATCTAGTATGTGAACCTTTTCCGAGTTCTTCTAAATTTTATGTGAAGGAAATTTAACAAGTGAATTGAGAATCGAGTAGCAGTCCAACTTAATAAACAGAAGATGAAATTGTTGAAAAGTACCCATTTCATTTTTAATTAAATGTTCCATTTAAATTTTATGAAGAAAAAAAAATGCCCGTCCAACCTTTTGTCCGGTATAGTATTAGGACAAACAAAAGGAAAGAGGAATATTTTGTTATAATTATTAGTAATTAAATTAATTTTATAATTACAGAAGCTACAGTTTTGTCACGGCTTCTGCTAGTGTATTTTAAAAATAATAAATAAAAATATGAGAAATGAAGTAAATTACCTGCTATGATCATGAGAATGCTAATGTCAATTCTACGATTTCGAATGGAGGCAATGGCCTTTAGGATGATAGGGTAAACACCAGCAGCAACTGCACCAAGTGCTACATACTTCATGGGATGGTAAACAAATTTCAGAAGGGAAACCAAAAGTAGAACACCAGATGCAATTGAGTATGGGTTTGGCCATCTTTTCTTGTGCTTTTCATCTCCATGTACTCTGATATTCGCTTCTAATCTTGCTTGATTCAATGCCTTAACTGCCATCACAAACTTTTATTATTCATTTGTCACTTTCCTTTTCATCAAAATCAATTCTTTTTGCATCACAAAAGATAAAGTTGGTCTTAAAGCAAAAAGATATACATAAACACCCTAACTTTATTCATATGCTACAAATGCTATGTACATAGTTATAGGAATAATACTCCAATTCCACAAGGAAAACTATACATAATTACTTTACACTTCCACAGCTAACCCAAGTTTTACTCCTTAATTCATAATACTTATACCTAAAGTGTACTTTCATTATATTTTTTTAAAATTTGCGTTTATCTCACCTTGTTATAGTCATATTCATTTATAAGATTTTTGAGCATGGAATTTTAATTTTTAATAATGACACTAGAATCATCTTCAAAATGTAAATACATATATTTAAAAAAATGTGGGTATCTGTGACTGAATGAATTCTATTTAATTAAGATTAAATAAAATGTTGATTTTATAAAAAAAAATTATGGTTGATGAATTAATCTTAAGAACATGAAATCTAAAACAGGCAAAGTTTGCAAATCTATTTCACTCCCTGCAAACATGAGATTTGCGGACTCTAATCAAAAGAAACCCTTTTGGTCATAATTTGTGTCCAAGTGGAAAAGTTGAGATAAAGAGGCACACTTCCTTTTTCATTCGTAATGCATCATCTTTAACATCAACACGTTACGTTTTGTGGAAAAGGAAACTTTGTGAAAAAGTTGATAATGGTGCTCTTATTTCTTGGAAAAAAGATGCCCAAGTAAGCAAGATCATCCACCAAAGCAAACTTCTTTGTGTTCTACCTTTTACCGCGGCTAGAATACAAGCATGGCAATTATTAATGAAAAATAGTTATTTTGGTTTTTTTTTAACTTATTCTGAATTCCGCATAATTTTTTGAAAAAAAACTAACAATTTCTCGAAATTAACAAAGTACAAGTACCATAAACTCGTTTTCATAATTAACTCCTCTTAATCAAGGAAAAGAATCTTTTACCCCCATTCGATAAACCGGTACAAAAAATTGGGTAATCCTATAATCGCACCTCTATTTTCAAGCAGTGAGCTCCAATGTGGAGTGGTCTACTCAATTTGGAAATTTGGACTAAAATTTGGAAATTACTTTTATCAGTTTTAATTAATGATAATAAATTTTAATGTACGAAACGAAGAAAGAAAAATATTAATTTCTAAATAAAAATACTTTTAAAAAAAAAATCAATTTCAATCCACGAGAACACTTCAAACAGGGGGGAAAAGTTCTGTCCTTCGCTCCATATACGATTAAATGCTATGCATGTCACAAGCTTCATCCTAGAATATCGTGATTGTGGCACAGTGCGCAGTTCAAAATTTTGTGAGCATTAATGATGTAGTATTTTGTCAACTTTCTGTGAGTACAGAATAACAAACAAAATGGTCAAGAAGAGGAGGATAAAGTGATATTGGAGAGAATAATGTACCGATTTGAAGTTGCGAAATGGCAAGAGTGTCATGGAGAACAATGACAGTTCGTGAAGGAACTATCACAGAAACCTCTTTGATTCCTTCAAGAGGCTTTAAGATGTTTTCAATGAGTGGCACTTCAGAGGAGCAGCAGAGACCCAGCACATCAAAGTAGCTTTTCTGCAATTTTTTACTCTTCTCCATGACTTCCAAAGCTTTGATCAAAACACCTGTGCCACCCCCAAAACAACAATCACCCAGAGGAAAGTCCTTTCGGATTCAGTAACCAAATTAAGAAAACACAAAGGAAAAACATGTGATTATTCTGAAAAAAAGAAAATAGAGGTGACGCTAAAGGGACCACAAATTAGAACCAAAAAAACGCCTCTTTCTTAACACAAACAGTTAACGAAACCGTTAAACAAGTAAGGTGTGGAACCATGTATGTATGAGATAAATAAAAAAAAATGGTACAAGGTAGGAAGAGAAACTGGTGAGAGATAGAGAGAGAAAGAAGACCACCTTGTTGTGAGGAGAGAGAAGAGGAATATGGTGGTGATGCCAATGGTGTGTGAAGCGGTGCAAGACGAATGGGAGCTTAAGTAGGCAAACTCTGAGTGGGGTATTCCGGACAAAAATATTTTAAAAAATCAGAAAAGTTATTTTGACACCCCCACTTTTTTTTTATCTTAGATGGCTTTGAGAGCCCTGAATAATAATAAAATATTAAACTAAGTTGTTCAATTAATGTAAATTAAATTACTGAAGATAAACTTAAAATAAGTATTGATGGTGGTATAAATTTAACTGGAATCATCACTCAAGACAAAAAAAAAAAAATAGAAGAGATAAGACTTGTAACATAAGAAGAAGCTAAGACATTTTTCTTAAATAACGTGTCCGTGTCGGATACATATATTAATGTTGATACTTATCGGACACTTATAGGTTATTTATTGGTGAAATGTTTAATTTAAAAAAAATTATTGAATTTTTTATAATTATAACACGGTGTTAACTCAATTTTAAAAATGATAAATAAAATAATTTTCTAAAAAATTAAATTTATTATATAAATTTTTATTATGAATATAAAAATAAAGAACAAATTCTTTTAAACATGTTTTGTTATATATATTTATTATCAATTTATATAATTTATAATTATATAATATATAAATTCGTATGTTAATCTTAAATTTTAAAAATTATATTATTTCCATGTTTTTGTCTGAATTACAGTATTCATATCCATGTTTGCGTGCATTGACATAACCAGGTTTTACTTCAAAAAAAAATACTAAGTTGAAAAATTAATTAAAGCACCAATTACTTAACACACTTCAATTATTATTTAATTTTTTTAGGGAGGGATGAGACAAGTGTAGTGGAGAATCAATAAGATTAATGGAATCCACCTATGAATCCACATTTTCTCTTTATTTTTAGTACCATAGGAGTTTAAACATTCCAACCAAAGACATCATCACAAAACATGATCTTCTTTTTTTAATTCTTTAATTTACTCCACGAGATACATAAGACCTGACTTTTGTAACGTTGTTAAGAACGACCCGAAACTGTTCTCAAATTAATCTTTAACAGTATACTTCTTAAATGAAAAGGTATATAAAGAATTAGGAAATAGTTTGTTTGCAATTATATTAATTCTGTAAATGTTGATTAACTCGTGTTGTGATGTTACAACTGGTTAGCCAAGTTATAATTTGATTTCTTTCTTCTTCACATGTATCTTTATCTAGTAACGTATGTTATAATTTGATGTCTTGTGTTTCTTTTCTTCTTCTTTGTAGGTATCTTTGTCTAATCTAGAAACAAACGCACGTTATGTTTCAGAATGTTTTTTCAACAATAAATTTGTATCTCTTTTTAACAAAAAAATTTAAATCTTGATTTGTCTTATTTTATGAAAGCTTGTCTGTTATTTAACTCCCATTATGACTTCTAACGTCTAACTTTATCCCTTTATCCACGTTTCCTTCGATCCTAGCTAAATGTTTTACCCTTCTGGGATAAAAACTTTAAATAAAATTATCTCTAAATTAAATTAATAAAGGTTTGTGAAGTTTTAATTTAATTTCAATAATTGCAATTTTATAGTTAAGTCTAATCATGAATCTGAATCAATTTATTTATAAAATGTTTATACATTACCATAACAGACTCAATTTCTCATCACCCTTTTGTTTTTAATTTTTCTATGTAACACTTTTTTTTTTATTTCCCTATCTAGCACTATTTCAAAAGTAAAAAAATAAAATTTTAAAAATTAATAATTTTAATTTTGAATGTATTAAAAAAAATAATAGTTATTAATGAATAAAGAAATGGATTTTTACAAAATAAAAACAAAAAAAATAATAAATTAAAAAGGTGTAGTTTAATTTTTTTTAAATAAAAAAAATAAAAAATTAAACCCTACAACAACATAAAAGTTGAATCTATAAACATAAATTAGTATTTATTTTTTATTATTGATGATGTAATCATGTTAATTTCAAATAAAAAATATAAGACATAACTATCAAAAAAATTAAAGTCAATTAGTATTAATTAGTAGTGGACACATAAATAATATTAAAGTGTCTACTCATTTTTAAGCATTAAATATAACATTTGCATTAGTTTGTTTTTTTAGGATTTTGCATTTAGAGTAGACACTTCAATATTATATGTGTTTCTATTACTAATTAATACTAATTGACTTTAATTTTTTTATAATTATGTCATGTATTTTTTTACTTGAAATTAACATGATTACATCATCAATAATAATAAATAAACGCTAACTTTTGTTTATAAATTCAACTTTTATGTTGTTGTAGGGTTTAATTTTTTATTTCTTCATTCTTAACAAAAAATTAAGCTAAATATTTTTAATTTATTACTTTTTTATTTTTATTTTTTTAAAAACTCATTTCTTTATTCATTAATAACTATTTTAAACATTAAAAATATTTATTTTTTTAATGTATTCAAAATTAAAATTATCAATTTTTTTAATTTATTAAATTTTTTAAAAAATAAAAAGGTGCTAGACAGTGAAATAAAAACAAAAAGGTGTTAGATAGGAAAATAAAAATAAAAGGATAGAAATAAAAGTATAAATAGTGTTATATGAAAAATTGAGTCTACCATAATATTTTTTTAATTAAAATAATTATTTATTATAATTAGCAATTTTCAAGCTTATAGTTGGAGAAAACAACCCTTTCATAAGCATTTGGAAAAGTAAAAAATAAAAATCAAATTAGTTTTTTCATAAATTAAAATTAGTATAAATTGTATAAAAACTTGAATCTGAATTAATTATTAAAAAAACCATGTTCATAACCACAGCATGAATTTTATCCCTGCTTCTGTGTCTGCCGATGTCTTCTCTTTCCTTTCCTTTATTGTGGACTTTTGCTAGTAACTAATGCATGCCTCTGCACTTCTGTAAAGAGAAACACTCATCCCAACACATCTTTCTGCTATTTCTTAACTATTTTAAATTGGTAAGGTGATATACTGATAACTTGGACCAGATTATAATTAAAATAAAAAAATATTATTTTAATAAAATAAAGTAATTTTTAAATTACATGATCTCACATCATATTTATAAATGAATGTTCTTCAAATTAAGTTGTTCTCATCTCATTGTGTAATCACATTATATGTATAATCTCCTTATAATGAAAGATAAATCAGTTTAAATTGAAATTATTATTGGCAATATCTCATAAGTGACCTGAATTCAGTTTGAAGAAAACGATAGAATTAAGAATATATGTTTTTAAAAAGATAATATAATAATATGTATGCAGTTGCCATGCCACTACTCTTTAACTACGTAGTGTAACACATCAAAATCTCACCATAACTTCTTCTTCTGTTTTTGGTGAGACGCTATAATAAATTTATATCAGTAGTAAGGGACAAATTCAGTAGACACACAGAGGAAGAGAACTATAATAAGTAACATACTTAATGCTCTGCCCATACTATTTTAAATTTAAATAACATTTAAATTATAAACAAACAAAAATTATTACAAAATGACAGAATAACAAATTAAAATAAAAAATAATAATAGTGACAAAAGTACTAGTCAAGATATTAATAGTGACATATTTATAACTATGAATATGAATATGTATATTATTAAAACTAATTTTTCTTGTAGTGACATAATTATATTAAGGATTATTTTTTTAATAATGTGTTAGAAATTGTATTGCTATCCAAAAGTTTTACAAACACAAGGTTTTGCGTACTTTTTAAAAAATATTTTGAATGGATTTTAGGTTTGATAAGTTTTATGTTTCAATTCATGAGTTTTTTTTTATATATATAAAAACTCTCATGGCATCATTATGAAACTTGACATCTCAAGTAGGCTGACACTTCAAGTAACAACAATCATCTGTCATCAGTGAAAAAAATATTATTAAAAAAAGGAAAAGAAAAGAAATAGAAAAAAAATATAAGAGGACTAAACTGAAACTCATATATTAACAAAAACGGTACATATGTAATTTATACCTATTAATAAAGAACTCTAAGAAAATACTAGATGAAAAGTCTATTATACAAATGAAAATACTCTTTATGAATCAAGTCTAACTTAGCAAGTTTATCAGCACATGCATTCTCTTTACACAAAATGTGAGAAACCTTAAACCTGATTTTTCCCACAATAATTATGACAAGTGTTACACCTATTACAAAGCATCCAATGAACATTAATCCTAACAGTAAATACAGCACAAATCAAGGCAAAATCACATTCAAGTCATAAACTAGTCAGACCCATCTTTTGAGTTTGTTCAATAGCATGTATAACTTCATAAAACTCAGCAACCAAAGTAGTCTGAACATCAAGGAAAACAAAGAAACCACTAATAAATTCCCCCACACTCCCACGGAAAATACCAACACAAGTAGAAAAACCAGGAGAACCCCTAGCAGCACCATCAATGTTTATTTTAACCCAACCTGGAGAAGGAAACTCCCATCGAACAGGAAGAGGAGATAGAACTTTACCACTACGAGTATTAATACCAAAAAACTTAAGCACATTGAAATCAACACATATCATTTCGCATAGAACTTTTAGACGAATTACCCACTAGACAAGTGAGATCTTTAATGACCGAAATGACCTCAGAAACATCAATTTTAACCTAAAATCTAGTATAATTTATCATACGTCATATCATCCAAATAGTAAAAGTTATCACAACAAGTTTAATCAAATTAACCAAAGGACTACCATCACTCTTAATGCAAGAAAGGAGATCATCCACATTAGAAAAATGAGAAGTAAGGAAAATTTGTCGAACCCAACTCCAAATATGCATAACATTAGGACATTCAAAAAATAAATGGTGAATAGATTCCTCATGCTTTTCACAAAGCATACACATAGGACATATATGCAAACCACTATATTGAATGTGTCGATTTGTAGGTAGTCGCCCATGAAAAACTTTCCAGATAACTAGAGTTGTGGAAGGAGGTATATATATGAAGCCCAAATGAGTTTACCCCAGTCATAGGGAATTCCAGGATTCAAGAAAAAAGTCCTAGCCGACTTAAGAATGAAACGCCCAGAATCTTCCAAAATTTAATTAGGAATATCATGTTCCTGCCTAATCATGATATGTTCAAAAAACTGAGGCATCTGTCGTAATGGCAAGGAAATAATCCAATCACTATCAGTCCAAAATTGAGAAACTGTATATGATATTCTAGAACCATCAGGTACCCCTCCAATGATTGATAAAGAAGGAGTGGAACACCATTTATCATTCCAAAAATTAATAAAAGTACTTGTACCAACAGTCCAAGAAGTCTGTTCAAGAATAGTGTAATAAAATTGTTTAATCTTAGGTCAAATAGAGGAGGATATATAAATCATTCTAAATTAGTACTTTGATTTAAGAACTCTGGTTTTCAAAAGAAGAGACTAAGGCTTGTTACTATAAGCAAAATTCCAAATAAGCTTAAGAAGATACACATTATTTTCATGATAGAGATTAATAATCTTCAGTCCTTCATTCTCAAGAGGAGAACAGATCTTAGCTCAATTAACTGTAGTTATGCCTTTTCTCATAATATCACCAGTCCAAATAAAATTTCTGCTCCAATGCTCAACTTGCTTAATAATAGAAACTGGTCATTTATATATGTTAAAACTATAAGCTAAAAAACTAGTAATGATTGTATTAACCAACTGGATCTGACCCATCATGCTAAAAGATTTCCCTTTCCAAAATGCTAGCTTCAATTTGACTTTATCAAACAAATATTAAAAAAAATGAGTATATTTGTTTATAGTATGTAAAATCTTCTTTAAACTGAGTACTTAATATACTAAAAGTTTCAATTCATATGGCATGCATGATATATTAATATATAATATACAATATATTTATTGTTATAGTAAAACTAATATTGAAGGATAAAAAGATAATTTTTTAAATATTTTAAAATTTAAATAAAAATAATTATAAATAAATATTTATTTTAATGAATTATTTAAGTTAAATATTTAGGTATCAATTTTAAAAAAATATTAAATACTTAAAATTCAAAATCAATCATATATATTGAATAATGAAACTTATTTAAGTTAAATTTTAACCAACAATGAAAAATGTATTAAAAGAAATTATTAAAATATACTATCACTAGTACAAAATATCAAAATCACAACTCTTCTAAAGACGGTTAATAGAAAGTTGTCGTAAAAAATAGGTGGTGGAAATTTCGTAATTATATTGTGTTTTTAACGTCGTTAAAAATGGTTCTTGGAGACATATAAAGACGGTTCTGGGAGGAACCGATGTTAAAAAGTGTTCTGTGAGAGATATAAAGACAATTCTAGGAAGAACCGTCGTTAAAAAGTGTAAAATTTTCGAAAAAAAAAGTTGTGCCGCACATGTCTCCCTCTCTTATTTTGTCCTGCGCTCCTTTTCAATATCACTTCTTTCACTCTAACTCTCACACACTCGTCTCTCTGCCACCACACTCCAACTGTGACCTCCACCACACCACGAAACCGCCACCATGTAACTAACTATCACACGACCTCCATTACTCCAGTCGTGCGACACCGCAAGCTTCACCCTCACTCCAGTTGTGCGACATCGCAACCTTCAACCTCACACCAATCGCGACACCGCGACCTCCACCACACTGCGAAACCGTCGTCGCGCAACCTCCATCACTCCAGTCGCGCAACCTGGCCCTTGTTGCACCGCACTGGAAAAGCGCCAGCTCGCGCGACACCGCAACCTTCACCCTCAATCCCAGTCGCACCACATCGAAAATTTGCTAGCTCCGCCGTCCAACTCTATGCGACACTGTCCAAACCATGACCTTCGTATCGAGCTGCTCCCCACCAGAGTTCTTCCCTCCATTTCTGCACCAACTTTTTATTATTTTATTTATTATATAACTACACCCAAATTAACGATGACCGTTTTAAAATGCTCTTTTTAACTGCCCTTAATGTTATTTTCTGCAGTAGTGTATTATCACTTTCAAAAATATTAAAAATACATTTTACAACACTCTTTTTTCTTTAAAAATCATAATTTTTTTTATAGGATTCTATTCTTATTTAACAAGTTTCATTGGTGATTTTATAAATATTTAATAAGGTTAACTATTAATAAAAAATGTATTTCCTAAAAATACATATTAAAGTACCCGCCGTGATAATCTTTTACAAAAAAACTAATACACTAAAGAAAATAAAAAAAAAAAAGGCACAATAGCATAAATGAAAAACATGAAAGATGCTATTCCATGACGTCACCCACGTATATATTATCAATTCAGTTCAGTTGTTAATTCATAATTTATAATTATATATTAATTTTTTTTATTTATGTCATACTTGGTTAAAATCAAATAACTGTAAGTATATGATCAAAAATATTAATTGTACTTTAAAAGTAATTTATATAAATTTAAATATTTATTAATAAGAACATATTCATTATAGATCATATAATTGGTCATAAGATTATAAGACATGGAATTTTATAAAATTTTACATTGAAATATGCTGATATAATATAAAAAATAAGATTCTAGATATAAAAATAAAAATTTATTTTTTATCTTGAATATATATATATATATATATATATATATATATATATATATATTTTATATATATTAAAGTGATAAAAAAAAAATATATATATTTAAATATTAAAAATAGACACGTGATTAGATAACCACGACAAAACTGTGGGATAATCGACCTGTGTGAGTGTGACTTACAAGTTACCAAAACCCATCTTTTATCTGTTTTCATCAAAGAAACATTATTCAACAAGATAGTTACAATGAACAATTCAAAAATAAATAAAAATGGAATAGTTACAATGATTTGAAAATTCTCCATTCCCATCATAGGAATTTGGTTAATTGTTTGAGAGGAAAAGTAAAAAAAAAAAAAAAAAGGGGGAGAAAAAAAAGAAAAAAAAAAAAAAAAAAAAAAAAAAAAGAATAAAATAAAGAAAGAAAAAAGGAATT